>ERZ1106969.592-NODE-592-length-35755-cov-4.005462_pt1 | contig 35755 bp, 50 predicted proteins | sample MGYA00403685_ERZ1106969 | MGnify/ENA primary metagenome ERZ1106969 (study PRJEB35170, sample SAMEA104062416) | human gut metagenome | biome: human gut; feature: human-associated habitat; material: faeces | place: Denmark | collected 2012-05-18 ... | reverse complement strand
CTTCATCAAAACCGGTTTTTTTAGGGCCGGCCAGGGCCAGGGCCTCTCCGCTTAATTTCAAAAACACGCGATTCATCTTCATAAAGCCTTTTCTCCTTGTTGCAATATCTGTCGCTATTATAACATAGTTAGGTCAATTTGCAAAGAAAAAGAAATTATTTCTGTTTTTTTCCTTTTCGTCTCACATTTCACAAATAAAAATTGAGATTTTCTGGCTTTTATATTATAATGGAAGAAATGCAATTACAGGCAGTCTGCTGTCTGTGAATCAAAAAGGAGGAAACAATCATGGGTTTGTTTCAGCACAAAAAAGAGAAAAACACGGCAGAACTGCCGCCCGCACCACCTTCATACACTCCTGCGGAGCCATCCGGTGAGGGAAGGGACCTCTGCCTCCAAAGGCTGGAAGAAACGTTAAGCGCCCCCTCTTCCAAGGGTGTTGTCCTGAAACTTTATCTGGAGAACTTCAAAAGCCTGAACAAGTCCTTCGGTTACGAATACTGTGAAGAGCTGCTCTCACAGATAAAGGGATACCTGGGAGAGGTGACCGAAGGTAACATATACCGCTACATAGGTGTCGAGTTCATCATCATCCTTAAGCAGTACAGCGAAGGCCAGGCTTCCGATCTGGCGGATGAGATACTGGGACGTTTTGAGAATGTATGGAAGATACGCGGCGTGGACTGCCTGTGTTCCGCTCAGATCGGTCTCTGCTCCTATCCGGGCCATGCGGCTAATGTGGACGAGCTTCTTAAGCGCCTGGACCTTGCCGTTGCTTCTGCCGCTGAATGCGGCCCCAACCAGATGTCCGTGTATGACAGCAACATGCATACGCAGTTCGTGCGCCGCCAGTCCATTGCCATGTACCTGCAGACCGCGCTGGAGAAGCACGAACTGGAAGTCCGCTACCGTCCCACCTACTGCCTGAAGGAAGGCCGGTTCACAAGGGCTGATTCCTACATGCGGATTTTCATCCAGGGAATCGGGCTTGTAGGCGCTGCTGAATTCCTGCCCATTGCAGAAGACTCGGGGCAGATCCGCGCCATCGGATACTATGCCCTGGACCATGCGGGCAAGAGCATTGCGGACCTGCTGGCCTCAGGCAGTGAATTTGATTCAATCTGCATCCCGGTCTCCCCTATCCTTCTGGTGCAGGAGGACTTCATAGACCAGGTAAAGCGTGTCATTGAGACTTACCGGATTCCGGAAGGCAAGCTGGCGCTGGAGGTGGACGACAGCGCGCTGTCCAGTATCTACCTGAATGTGAACATCACCATGCAGGAACTGTACGACATGGGCGTGGAACTGGTCATGAACAACTTCGGTTCCGGCTGCGCACCTGTGACCAGCATCCTGGACCTTCCGGTCAATACCGTTAAGCTGGAGCGCATGTTCGTATGGCAGCTGGAAACCAATCCAAAGTCCGCATCCATTGCAGGCGGCCTGATTCAGATTGCCAAGGAACTGGGCATACATATCATTGCCGAGGGCGTGGAGACAGAGAACCAGCTGAATGCGCTGAACGGCTACGAATGTGAATACCAGCAGGGCTTCTACTACGCACCAACCATGGAATTCGACGTACTTAAAAAGGTGCTTGGAACCACGTTAGAGGAGTCACGGGTAACGATTGATGAAGAAAAGCTGAAGATGAAGAGATAAGCAGGATAATGGATCCATTGTCAGGATGGAACCAGGGTGCGGCGGAAAGCAATATTCCACCACACCCCAAATGATACGCATACAGGCTGTCCGGTAAACCGCTTACCGGGCAGCCTGTATCTGTATGCGCAGTTCTTTGTTAACGGTTCCGGGCCAGAGCCCTCTGCCATCGTTTCCGTTCCGGCTACATCCTGCCAACGGTTCCGGGCCAGCCTTCCTCCCCCTGACCATGGCACCTGCATCAAGCTCTATCTTCCGTATCCGTCACAACATGCACATGCCGGTACGGAATGGAGATGCCGTTTGCATCAAAATTCTTCTTAATCAGCCGCCTGATATCACTGCAGGCCGCAAAATTATCGTCAAGGCTGTTGGTCCATACCGTGGCCTTCAGGATGATACCGTCATCGCCCAGTTCCTTAACAGCCACGTTTACCTTGCTGCCCTCGGTCTGGTCCGTCCGGATATCCGTTACCAGGGGATGGGACGCAATGGTATCGCGCATGACTTCCATGGCAAGCTCCAGGTCACTTTCATAGCTGACCGCTATCTCCATGTAATTGCCAATGTAATCATTGTTGTAATTGCTGTTTTCAATGATTGCCTTATTAATCACACTATTCGGGATGATCATCCGGCTGTTGTGATACGTGCGGATGACTGTGTGGCGCACCGTCATGTCCTCCACAATCCCCGATATCCCCAGGCTGCTGATATTGACTTTCTCTCCCAGGTTAAAGGGCCTGGACCAGCTGAGCATGATGCCGCTGATTACATCGGCCAGCACCTGCTGGGCCGCAAAACCCACAATGGCGACCAGCAGGGAGGAACTGGTCAAAAGGGTTGCGCTCAGGGCCTTTGTGGTGGTAAACAGGCCGCTGATACAGATACATGCCGTGATGGACAATAAAACCTTTGACATGCTTCTTAAGAATTTGATGTGGATCTGTTCCTTGCGCTTCAGGATAATCCCGAATATTTTGTTAATGGCAAACATACCGGCGCTCCATAGACCGCCGATGACTGCTATCTTAATGAGAAGTATTTCCATTCAGACGTCCTTTCCTTTTATGACTGCTGCCTATCAGTCTATCATAAACACCGGAAATTGACAATCCTGGCTTTCTTTCAGACATCATCTCCTGCTGTCCATATCCATACAATACACACCCGTCTCCCCTGCCGTGTCCAGCCACTCCATACAGGCTTCATGCCAGCCCCTGAAGGCTTCCTTGCACTGTCCGGCAAGTTCCTTGTAACGTCCCATCTCAGGCCACTCCTCTCCTGCCCAGAAGGCCTCGGACTGCAGCCAGCCCCCATATAACTCCTGCATCTGCATCTGCATGGCTTCCGCCTTTTCCCCTGCTGCCACAAGACGTTCCAGGGCCAGGGCCATTTTCCAGTCCACATAAGCCGACTCTGTGGAAATCTCCCGGAGACGGTGGCGTTCTGCCTTTGGCACCGCGCGCATGCCGGCAATCAGAGCCTGCTCCTCGGCCTTGACCCGGGCCCCGATAAAGGCTCCCTCTTCCTGTTTTTTCTTCCGTTCCAGATAATGTTCATATCCAAAGGGATAATACATCACGGCCTGGTTTTCAAATATAAGCACCGCATCTGCTATCTGGCGGATGAAGTAACGGTCATGGGACACAAAAAGAATGGTTCCCTTATAGGCGCGGAACGCGGATTCCAGATTCTCCTTTGCCCGTATATCCATGTGGTTGGTAGGTTCGTCCAGGACCAGGAAATTGGGGCGGCTCTGCAGCAGTTCAGCCAGCACCAGCCTTGCCTTTTCCCCGCCGGACAGGGAGGACACCTTTTTCTCCGCCTCCCTGCCCCCGAACAGGTATGCCCCCAGGATGCTTCTGGCATCCTTCTGTGTAAGGGACGGGAAAATGCCTGTAAAATGTTCAAATACCGTTTTCCCTGACTCAATTCCCGCACTGTGCTGGTCAAAATAACCGATTGTGGTATGATTACCCAGGGAAAATTCCCCATCCACAGGTTGAAGGAAACCGGCCACGGTCTTTAAGAAAGTTGTCTTACCTGCCCCGTTGGAACCAAGAATGGCTATCTTCTGCCCCCTGCGTATACGCATGGTGATTTCCAACAGCGCCTTGTCATATCCAACCTTTAAATGTTCAGAGGTGAACACCCATTTGCCCCCTGGAACTTCCGGCATTATCTCTCCTGTAAAGATGTGGCTGTCATCCTCCTGGGGCCTTTCCACCCGTTCCATCCGCTCCATGGCCTTGCGTTTTGCACGGGCAAAGGCTGCCTTATTTGGCTTATGTTTAAAGCGCTCCACCAGGCCGCCCAGACGCTCCAGTTCCTCCTGCTGCCGCTCATAAGCCTTTTTCTGAAGCTGTATCTTCTTAAGCTTTTCTTCCCTGTAATGCGTGTAATTACCCGGATATCTGGTAAGCCTGCCTTCCGACAGTTCATAAACCACATCCGCGGTACGGTCCAGGAAAAAGCGGTCATGGGAAACCATCACAACCGCCTTTTTATACTGCCCCATATAACCTTCCAGCCACTCACTGGTCTCCATATCCAGATGGTTGGTGGGCTCATCCAGCAGCAGGATATCCGGTTTTTCAAGCAGGAGGCGAATCAGGGCAATCTTGGTCTGTTCCCCTCCTGAAAACCGGGATATGGGCTTTTTCTTGTCCTCTTTTGCAAACCCAAGCCCGGTAAACAGCCTGTCATATTCCTGTTCATACTCAAACCGCTCCCGGTCAAAGCTGTCCCTTAAGGGGCAGGACAGCATAAGCAGTTCCTCCACAGTCCGGTGCTCATCCGCAAAAACCTGCTGGGACAGCATTCCGGTCACCACCTTCCTGGAACACAAAATCCCTGGCCCCATCCTTTTATCATCACGGTCCAGCGGGATTGTACCTGCAATCACATTCAACAATGTGGTCTTGCCCGCCCCATTCTTTCCAACCACTGCAATCTTCTCTGTTCCGTGTATCTCAAAATCAATGTGGGACAGGATGACCTTCCCCCCTGCCGACACGGTTCCGTCTTTTATCTGGTATAACATGTCTTTATCCTGCTTCTTTCCTATACGCCGCCCGCGGGCATGATTCTTTTAATGAAATCCATGACTTTTTCTTCGGACTCCGGTCTGTCAGGATAGGAAAATGTCATATCCATGACCATATCATCCATCTTTCTTTTAAATTGGATGTGTCCATAACCCCAGCCGTAAAACCTGGTTGCGCTGAAGGTATGTCCTCCTACCATCTGTTCCGATTCCACAAAGGGTTCCGGATAATTGTACCGGTGTATCAAATCGTAATTATGCTTCCTCATCTGGCTGGAAGCCGGTATCCCGGGTTCTTTATCCTTATAATACCAAATGAACATGGAAAAGCTGCCCTCCCCATCCGTTGTAAGCATATTGAGGTCATAGTATTCCTGATCCGGATCCCCGGCATCCGTAAATTCCGCCGTATCCTTCCAATCACTGCCCGGAGGGATCACCAGACGGTAATCCGACCATTCATTGGACAGGACGCCGTCATTTAAGGATGCCATGCCAAACGGCCTTCCTGTCCCCTCACGGCGGATTGTCCGGGTCTGCGGGACTCCGTCCTGCATCCATGCCCCGGAGGAATCAACCGTGTATCCATCCGGCGTAACCGTGTTCTGATACAGGCTGCCCTGTGCATCAAAACAATAGCATTCCGCTGTCCCGTCCAGATTCCCGTCAATCCAGTACCAGTTGTCCTTTAATAAATCACCATCATGATACCTGTAGCTCCAGATACCCAGATAATCCTGCTCCCACTGTCCTGCCAGGGAAACCATCCCTGTCAAAGGAAGCATCATACATACCAGCAATGACACTGCAGCATTTTTTATTATACCCTTCAAAACATCACACCTCCCTATAAGGGGGATTATACCATAAATACTTATATTCCCACATCATATTTCATTTACAAACTTCTTACAATCTGTTCATATTTCATCTATAATCTGCTCATATTTGATGGATATACTAAGAAGCATAAAGAACATTGCTTATAAGACTTTTTTTCATAATACAGCCGGAGGGAGTAATCCCTGCCGGCTCCTCCCTTTTTTGGGCTTGATTTCAGATGACTGACGTCTCATAATCTGTTGGACCGATTATCTGCCGGATGTTTTATCTGCCGGACCGCCTATCTGCTGGACCATCTACCTGCCAAACAGTCTATCTGCCGGACCCATCTATCTGCCAAACCGCCTATGCCCGGTTTAACATATATTGCCTTCCATAGACCGGCGTGGTACAATAGTCCCATCACACCAGTTCCGGGAGGAGTGCGGTCCAGCCCGTATCGCAGGTGTCCGGTCTCACATTGAATATCCCGGGAACACGCTGCGGCTGGCGTGATTTTTATCTGCGCGGTATTACTATATCAAATCTCCTGTCTTTTTCTGGCCAGAACTGGCCGGTACCTCGTCAAAATGGTTCATGATCCCGTAACAATCCTCATATATACTGAATTCCATCCTACGCGAAAGCTTCCCATTACGTTTTATTACATAACTATTTGTATTCGGATAATATTCCATGTGATTCGGGTCAAAATGGTCATGAGTAAATGACTCTTTATAAAGCCCGAAATTCCAGCAGATATAACACTCGCTGTCATCATCAAACACGTTTTCATGGGAACGGAAGATAGCCTTAAAATCTACCAGTGGAATGCCAGGTGTATCACCGTCATAAAGATAATCCACATCAACAGCAAAATTACCATATATGTCATCATACCATATGTTCCGGTTTATTATGCAGGTCAGCCGCTGCGTGAGCCGGACTTTATAATAATTGCTGAAGCCGTTCAATTATATTATCATTTCCTTTTAGTCCAATCATCGGGATGGAAATATCCACGTTTGAAAGCCGGGAGGATATCTCCTCGATAAACAGCCCCATTCCGCTGATTTCCTCATTCCTGTCCGAGGTTGTGTCAACACCGCAATTTGGGGAACGGTTTGCCCCAACCATGCCAACGATTTCAAATCCGGACTTATCATACTCTAAGATTTGCTGCACTACATGATCAGCTAACTTTGCCAATTCCCGATTCGCCCCATCCTCTTTCATTTCTTTACGGATGCGTGTATTTTCTACAACTACCGGACTATCCGCGCCATGGATATTTCCTCTGTCAAGCCCTAAACAGCAAAGTTCAGGACAAGGCATCTGAACAATACCGATATCAGCATTTAAGAAAAAACCGACCAGATCCTTGAACGCGGCCGGATAGACCGCGGTCCCATCAGAAATAGAATTTTGGTTCAGAAAACAATGGGCAACAAAAACAACTCTTTTGCTTCTTCCATCATTAAACATAATACCTCCTTACAACTCCCCAGAAGCCTGACTGGAATTTCATTCCCGCTTCATCAGGCACAGCATAGAGCGCCTTGACAAATACAAGATAACGTTCATTCATGGGATAAATTATATCATATGACCAGTGGGTGCGGCAACATGACTATCGCAAGCATAATAACAGCGGGGAGCTTACCAAGAACCCTGTTGAGCTTGTCACAAGCCATACCTATGGAGGAATGACGGCAACTACAACCCAAACCGGATTGCCCGGGAATTTGGCAGGCAGCGGATGAATGGGGCAGAACTTAAGAGAAGTAAGGGAACAATGATCGATTCAGGTAAAAAATGCGAAACCACCATAGGTACCCCTTAGGGCAACACACACCTAGGATAATCTATATAAATCCGTGCTCCCGATTTCAAGCAAATTCCCCTCTGGGTCAGCTACATAAAAGTTGGGGATGCCGAAAGGATAGGTAATAGGTTCTCCTGTTGGGAATTGCACACCCAACTTTGACAGGCGCGCATATTCCAAATCCACATCAGCAAAACCAGGCAGCCAGAGAGCAATTTCAAACGTCTGGTTGATACCCCTTGGCGGAATGTAGTCCTCTCCTATTGCTTTGACGAATTCTTCCCTGCTATACATAAACAAGGATAAATCACCACTTCCCGTTTCAAAATCCGCAAATGGACCACCATCCCCATTGAGTATGAAAGCCTGATATATCTCTGTAGAACCGTACCATATTATCCATGTTGCCAACCAACAGACTCACACCTACACGTACTTTTTTCCATTCATCGTCATTTTCTCCTCTATCGTCATCTCAATACCACCGGCCAGTTTTTCCTACATGACAGGACATAAAACTCTGTCATCTGTTAAAACCGTACTTTTATCGCGCCATCCTTCCTTATCCGGACGGGAGTTTATTGGCCTCCCTGATTTTATCGCAATATCCAACAAACAGCGTATCTGCTTCATCATCTGTGAAACGCTTCTCCTTCAGCTCCAACAGATATTCCCTGACAGCCTTGGGTAAATTGCAAAAATCCCAATCCTCCATCTCTTTCATGACCAGGTCCAGGCGCTCCATACCATGGCTGTGCCTGACACCGTTGATAAATCCAAAGTATGATCCTGCGCCGACATAGGACTGGATCCGTTTTCCAAACAATAAATCATTGGACTGGTAAGCAGTGATGAATTGGTCCAGGGAGCGCATCTCATTGAGCTGCGGCAGGACCGCGTCCAATATACTTGCCTTTAACGCCTCAAACCCAGGAATGAATTTTTCCGTATAACTTTTATATGCCCGTTCTGTATCCCCACAATGCCAGTCAGGAAGCGTCACCCATCCATATCCCCTCCATGGGTCCAGGCAGTCATGGGTATGGATATAATCCGTCCCAAAGGTAACTATGGGCCTTGTGTCAAACACAGGCCTGAATGAAACCCATGGGCGCAGCCTGCTTACTTCAACCTTAAAATAGAATTCCTGCAGCAAGCCATCCATTTCCCGTATATACGTAGTCGGCTTACTCAGGACAAATCCCTGCCCGTATAAAAGCGGCCTCAGTTGGCTGCGGATTATCACACGGGCATTTTTCTTAAAATCAAAATCAATGGCTCCCGACATCTGCAATCCTCCAATCAAAAAACGTCATTCCCTAATCCTGTCCACGTTCAGTCCATCCCCACGAACAGCACACCCCCATGGTGGTTACAGGTTATCATCCACCGGCATTTCCTTATCCTCACGGAATACCCCGTTGGTATTCAGCCAGTGAAGCCCTGTCTGGTATCCGCTGCTTTTGTCAACAAAGTTCCCTACCACCTTCCTTTATACATCCTCCCATTGGTAAATGGACAAAAACCGGAATGCTGCCTCATCTATGTGGTTTTGTTGACAGAACCGCTGGACGGCCATGGGCAGGCCTCCTTCATAATTGTTCCATATACCCTTTTTCCGCTTCATCCTTCTCCTTTTGTACGGGGCCTGGATAGCCTGGAGTCATACCCCGTCTTTCATGGCTTCCATATGTTTCATAACAATTGAACAGCACCTCACAATCACAATATCCACCCATTCCTCTTATCTCCGCAATTACTTTCCCTATTTTTTCCGGCAGCAGATGATCTTCCAGCCATTGTCCTGTAAAATGTAATGTATGATTACAGGGATTTCCTGCTAATTGTACTTCTAAGTAATGAAAAAGTTTCTGCACCTTTGCCTTACTGAGCATATACTTTTTATTTTGGGAGGCTTTCCATTGTTTTAACAGCAGCTTCTTTTCTTCTTTTGATAGAAGCTTATGGCTGCCTTCCTGCTGCTTTTCCATTTGCCGGACTTCCCCCTTTTTGTCAAGTCCGCCCTTGTCATGGCAGCGGATGGAATCTGTTTTATTGACCGGAATCCGCAGGGCCGCCCTTTCATTTTCAGCTGCTTTCATCAATAGGATGTCTCCCCGGCTATCCTGACTGCCGGTTATTATATTGCCGATTTTATACCGATACAGTTCATCTATAAAATGCCCCAACACCAATTGATAAGCATTCTCATCCGATATATCTATCTTGTTTGCCTTCATTTTGTCCATGATATCAGAAAGGAATACTTCTTTACCTGTATGACATATCATGCCATAGGTATATACTTTTCCACTGTTTATTCCAATGAGCACGCCGTTTTCTGTCGGACTCGGCACTAAAAATTCCTTACGTTTTACCTTGACATCTCCAAAATGAGTGCTTTCAGGCATTTTCTTTGTTCTTTCCATCCTTTATCCCCCTTCTGAACCGGAAACACAATCCAGGTAACATACACCTGCCCATCCTTTTATCCGTTATCACTATTTCCTGGAATGCAGGAAGTGATTCCGGCGGCATCAAGGTTATCCCCCACCTTGCCAGCCATCTTTCATTCATCTTATAATCCATGGCAGGCTGATGCCCCATGTAGTACAGGTTCCCGTCACATCTTCCTCCTGGTTAGGCTGCTCCGCCCCATAAAGCAGGTGCCGTGACAGCCTCCTCAATTTCTATTTATCAATGCCCTGAATATGGTCAGGGTCCATATATTTCCATGCTTAAATTATAACATATGGTGCATGTATACGGCAACAGACAGAGATGGAGATGGAAATTGTTGTGGGATTCAGATGCGCATGTTATACTTTTGTAAACTGATTATTTCTCTACAGCAAAACCAGAATAGAATGGAGATATGGTATGACTTACAATGCAATAAATGAATTGATTGTTTCCGCTAAATCATCAGGACATGAAATGTTCTGGAAATACGATGCAGAGTTCTTCATGCTGTTTTATGACAGGTACAGGAACACACCGTTCACAGACATTCCGGATATTGCTTTTATGTATATGGAAATAAATAACTGGCAGGGAATGAGTCTTAGGTGCGGAGTATGGCAATATTACGAGAGCGGCGCATTCCAAAACGGGAAATTTGAAAGGGTACTGTCTTTTCTGAAAGCAACTAACGAAGAAGAAATGGCATCTGTTTATGGATGCGGTATACACGATTATGCAAATGAAAAATATCAGAAAAACTATGACTATCCAGAGGAATGGTTTGATGAAATGGACAAGATAGATAAATGGATAAACGACAATGAGGTATCTCTCTATAAGTGGATGTATGATTTAATCTTGAATCATAAAAGCGAAGTATTGAAGTTTGGAGAAATATAGATTTAAAGATTTGTATTTGTATGTGGTCACAAAAGCCATAGGCAGACAGGATGATTCCTAACGCTGCATGGACGGAATATCCGTATTATGGTAGAATATTCATCATAAGAATAACTCCGGCGCAACAGAACCTAAACAGCCCAGGAAGGAGCAAGGAATGAGTTGGGATGTCATAATGATAAGGACACAGGCAAACAGCGAAGCCATAGACGAGATAAACAGCGAAAATATCATTCCATTTAAGCAGACAGAAATAGCCTCCGTGATAAAGAAAATCGCAAAAGAGCCTGGACTTATTTACAATTGCGATGATTTGTCCTGGCAGAACCTTGACAGCAGCCGCTGGTCAATTGAATTCAATGTTGGTGAACATCCAGATACGGAATCTGTCATGCTGCATATCAGAGGCGGTGAGCCAAAAGAGGTATTTGCTGTTTTAATGACCGACTTAAATACCCGGCTCATCGACTGCAGTACAGGCAGATTTATCAGCTTGGATAAACCCACTGGATTTAAAAGATGGAAGGCTTACCGAGACAAGATAGTAAATGGCAGGTAAATATTAAGTAAGTTGGTGACAGCCGCACAAAAGGCTGTTGACTTAGGCTTTATGGTTGTAAAAGAAGACCTTACATTAGGCAGGGCCATCGAAAGCAAGGATAACAGAATCCTCTCTCCATATGGAAAATATAATCATCCAAGCTGCTATTTCCATCTTCCGGAGCCCGGAGACATAAGGATCCTGACCGTAAATGGCAAGGAATGTTTGGATTGCAGGCAGTTTGAGGTCCATCAGGTCGGGGGCGCGCACCATAAGGAGTTCTGGGTCCCTGCCGAAAAACCGGAAGAATTTAATGAGCATCTATCTATCCTGGAAAATGGAGGCATTACGGCGTATATACGCAAAACCACACACTTGACATAATGTCGTCGGCTGAACCCAAGGTACTCATCAAGAATGTGATTTAGCCTAATAATGATCAGACATAACCTGGAAAGGGAATATTATGGCAGAATTATCAAACGTAACACCATGGCCTGAGCGCATCATGGAAAATTACCAATGGTTGGATGGCTGCTTACAAAAACAGCCGTCTACGGAAAAAGAATTTCAGCCTGCATGGCAGGCATACAAGTATCTGTTGTGCGGCAAGATGTACGCCTACATAGGCATTGATGACAGAAACAGACGTCCGATTGTCACCTTGAAGCTGGAACCTGCCTTCAGTGATATGTTGCGCAGCAAGTACGAGGATATCGTGCCAGGCTACTATATGAATAAGATACATTGGAGCACAGTATATCTGGATGGCAACGTGCCGCAGGATGTACTTGCAGATATTGTGCATGCTTCCTATCAATTAGTACGTTCGTCCTTAAGCAAAAAGATGCAGCAGGGATTACTGGAAAAGCAAGACCTGCCCGTGGACTGATTGCAGAATTAAAAGGAAATAAAGAACATGGATTAACATCACATAAGTCTTGGGGCCCGCACCATGACAGGGGACGCTGGTTCCAGTTTATCGCGCCGTAAACCCAGGATGGATGGAGCAGGAATTATGAAAGCCAAAACTGCAGATGCAAAAAAATCAAGAAAATATCTATTGCCCACAGCGATACTGCTGGTATTTGAAATGGCAGCAGTCACATTGTGGCTGACACAGAAAAATTTGTTTTACTTTTGGGCCATTACTTTTTGGCAGGGGATGGTGTGGTTTTGCCTGTTGGACGGCCATGGTCCTTGATTTCCTTCCCTATAAAATCCCTAAAAAGCCGGGAAAGAGCATTGGCTTTATTCGTTACCTCACATTCACAGCCTCGCTTGTTTTTGTCTCAGCCCTGTTCCTCACACATGTCAGTAATATTGAAAGGATTATGTTCTGGGCTTTTATCATAGGAAACATATCATACTATGTTATTGGCATAATCCTGGCATTTGTCTTTAAAGATAATCGCGCATTCTGCAAATACATATGCCCAATCACGGTACCATAGGTACCCTGCCCTTGATATAAAGCAAAAAGCCTTGGAGAATATGTCCAATGGCATTAAGTTAAGAAATCCCACATCACATTTTACCGTGATGTGGAATCAGACCATAGACAAAGTCCTAGGCCCACGCCTCGGACTCAGATTGTTAGCAAAAACGAACCTGCTATTCTATCTGTATTCACTCTCCGGTCTGTGCCAGCTGAGCTTCAAAATCGCTATACGATATATCGCCTAAAGCCATTTGCATACTTAACAGGAACGTTTTCTCGGTCTTTGTGTGTGTTCTGGATTCAAGAACCAAAACCCTGTCATCCTCATTTGTTAAAGGTCCTAATATATGCTGCTTGTGGAAAAACGCCTCGAAATACCGCAAGCCAAACTTTCTTTGGGACACTGCATTGATATGAATGCCGTCAGGGTTACAGGCAAGCCCGGCAGCATCAACAAAGTAGCAGTTATCCTGCTCAAAAGCAAATTGTTTCAACTTCTGATTGATAAGCATATATTCGGTACAATTCTTTCCAAAACCTGATTGACCTAAAAAGCTTCCTAACCCGCCGATGACAATTGGAATATCAGGTGCATCCAGTTCCTTTCTAAACCCATGCATGATTCTATGTAGTTTTTCATAGTATATTTCATGCTTGCCGCCCATACTATCCGACTCCCCCTGATGCCATAGAATACCTGTCAACTGACTGTTTTTCATGGCAAACCGGGCCTCACTGACCGCATGGTTATAGAGCGTTTTACCAACATCCCACTCATCGATTCCGCTTCCGCCCTCGGCACATGGTATGAGACCAATTTTGCCTTCTTTGTATTCACGGCACCATGCATCTGCGAACGACGCTGCAAGGCTGATTCCAGAGACTGAACGGTCACAGTTGATGGGCTCAGCCATCATTTGCCATCTTCCGTTGCGCAGCATGACAATCCTCTCATTTATTATAGGTTTTACTTCGTGGAGATGGCCACGGCCAGCCATGTTAGATTGACCAATTATCAAAAATGATTTCACCATATCTTTCATTTCTTAAAAACTCCTTAATCTGATATGAATTCCCAATTGGTTGGCTTTATGCTTATATTTTATCGGATGAAGATTGTTTCCCGATGAGTGGTTACCCACGTTTCGAGGTTGGTCAGAGGGACGCCATACTGCCTGGTTTCATTGATATCAAATCCAAAGCTGGGAGTCACGGCCTCCATCCATTCCTGACCGCATACAGTACCTTCCGTCAGACCTCTGCGCACAGCTTCTTCATGGCTGAAAGCCTCATAAACCACGTTCTTACCGAGCACTCGGCTCAACGTTTGTGCCGCCTGTGACATCGACAATTCATCTCCGGCAACATTGATATCTTTCTTATTGAACTTTTCCGGGCTTTCAAACGCGGCGCGGGCAAACTGTGCGGTATTGTCGCCGCAAGTCCACTTTATTGGGGTAGCCGGCTTCAATATGCCGAAAAGCACGCCATTTTTCAGTTCCGGCGCCATTACCTTGGCGGACTTTTCCTCAAAGCATTCCATGAACAGGCATGGATGGAGAATTGTCCAATAACGAAAACCGCCGTTTCTGACGAATTCCTCAATCTGGTATTTTTGCTCATTATAGTCGGTTAATGCTTTGTATTTGTTCCAGCGCGGGAATAAATTGCTGCCTGCAACTGAAGTGTGAACCACTTGCTCAATTCCGGCTTTTTGAGCGGCCTTAACCATATTAGCCGCGTTGCGAGGCTCGACCGATGGGTCGTCCGGGTCGGCGTATTGGGCGGAAAATATAGCTGAAACGCCTCTCATAGCAGGCTCCAGTGAATCGACATCAGCCATATCGCCCTGTACAACCTCTGCTCCTTCTGCCGCAATTTCCTGCGCTGCGGCAGACTGCGGGTTCCTGCTAAGAACGCGAACACAGTAATTGTGCTTCAGCAGTTCCCGTGCAACATTTCCGCCCTGTACTCCTGTCCCTCCAATGATTAGTATTGGCTGCAATGTTTTCTTCATCCTAAATATTACCTCCATTTTAGTTTCATTGGCATCATTATACTCCTGTGATATTAAAAAATCAATATCTGAGTAATTAAAAACATTACCTGAGTAATGTTATTGATTTTTAGGGTAAAGTATTTTATAATAAAAACATACACGAACGGAGGTGTTAGGATGGCTAAAAAGAGAGCCACCAAAGAGGCGCTTTTGACAGCTGCCATTGGTTTGTTCCAGAAACACGGTTTTGAAAATATCACCATAGATGACATATGTAAAGAAATTGATGTTACGAAAACGGCATTTTATTATTACTACAAATCAAAGGATGAGTTGGTCCGTGATTATTTTTCCACTGACAACATGCTAAGCAGTGAGGAATTAGCCTCTATTTTGAGCGCAAATGACTATGCGAATCAGGTTTTGAGGATTATAGAGACACGCATCCGCCACGTCACAAGGGCCGGTGTTACTTTGACAAAGGAGTTGTACCGTATATACCTAAAGGACGAGGTTATCCCTTTGCTGCCGGAACAGGACGGGCTATCGGATAGTGTAACCAGCCTGATTGAACGCGCCCAGCAGGAAGGACAGATTAAGCGCACCTCATCTCCTAAGATACTGGGCAACTCGTTATGCTGCTTATCAAACGGCATTGTCCTCAAATGGATTATGGCAGGTGGAAAATTTGATGTTATCAACGAGAACCGTTTGTTGTTTGAGGCGCTGTTTCTGTAATGGAAAAGGATAGTCCAATGGAACATATATTAGAAAATCTTAATAAAGGAATATCATATATGATTGAATGACAATTTCCCAATTGCAGAGAATTGGTTGTCCAAACAATCGGAAGCGATAGGAGCATGGCACAATGAGCGATTGCGCATTATTGGTTGATAATATTGATAAAATACACACTACTGAAATGGGAATCGACAGAATAAAAAAGAATCTGAAATTAGAGGACACGGATGTAGTTGAATATTGTAAGGATTTAATTATGGATGAAAATTGCCATATATACCGACAGGGCAAAAATTGGTACTGCGAAACCGGAACTATAAAGATAACCGTCAACGCTTACAGCTATACAATTATTACAGCGCATTTCAAAAGATAAATACCCATTTGCCAGGGAGCTGCACAGTATGGGTCATCGGAATTAACACAGGAGGAACTACGAAATGTTGGATGATTTGGCCATGGAGTACCTTTCTTTGTCAGATAAAATGAGAAAAGGATATAAAGACAGCCTGGGGACTGAGAGCCAGACATGGAATGAAACCCTTTCCAGGTTATCCCCCGTCGTACCCGATGTTTTCAAGGCAATATACGGAAAAGTATCCGGAACATATAGAGGCATTGACAATCAAACGTATATGGATTTCGTTCCAGGATATAGGCTGATACACATTGAGGAATTAGAAAAGGAATACCACACCCTTTTACAAATGTTAGCGTCAGATGATATATGTGAAGCCCGGATAAGAACAATCATTCCCTTATTAGCCGACTATTCATCCTGCTATGTCTGCTATGTGGAAACATATAATAATGAAGAGGCTGTGTTTCATTTTTCTCCAGACAATGGCCTGCAGAAAATGCATGCTTCAGCAGAACTGTTTTTCAAAACCATGATTGCATTTTATCTCAACGGTGTATTTCATCTGGATGAAGAAGGATTCCTTGACTATGATTTTGAAAGAGAAGGCATCATTGGCGCTGAATATAACCCTGGTATAGGGTATTGGTCAGAATAGTTAATCAGCTTGTTGTTACCCATTAAAAAGCTCTGGAGGAGAATTGAGTTTGCACCTAAGGAATCCTTTTCCAACATAATTACAGTTTTTAATATTTCCTCAATCTAGGAATGATATTAATGTCGCTATCATTGGCAATCCCCCATAGAAGAGGAAAGAAACCCCCAAATTGTATGATGCGTTTACTTATCCATCGAATTATTAGTATCCTTCAATCAAAACCAAAGGTATACCCAGTCAATGAGCAAGGTGAATGGGAACCGCATTGGGTATTTATTGGAGAAATTAAGGATGTCAAAGAAAGCTAATAAATCCCCGTTTGTCGGAAATTGAACAACACCATATGGCGGCGATTTCAACAGCAGGACATCCAATGCCCCCTCTATATGCTCCACCGACATCCTCAGCTTTTTTAGATTTTTAATGTATTCTTTTGGCCAATATGTGATGAAGCCAGCCATGTGTCCATCTCACTTTCCTGCTATTTTGATTTCCTCATTTAAAGAATGATCCGTAACCCAAACAGTACAGCTTACACCCATCCTGCCCAAGGGGGAGATTTCAAGCAAACCGTATATCTCCCTGGCTTTCAATTCATCTGCATCACTCTGGAAATAGCAGTCATAACAGAATTCCATATCGCACGGGTAATCCATACTGTCAAAGGATATCCCTTTCATACGCTGCATGAGCCAGTCTTCTATTTCAATGCCGCCAGTCAGATTTTCCTCCATGATGGAACATACGTCTCTGTTGTCAGTATAAAACCGTACTTTTATCACCCAGCCCCTCCTCATTTCAACGGGAGTTTATTAGCCTCCCTGATTTTATTACAATATCCGTCAAACAGCTTATCCTTGTATTTAGGGGATTTTCATGTGTGCTGAACCGACAGGAAATAATCCCATGTACAATAGGTATCGTCATGCTCTACCTGGATTGAATAGCCTGCACCCGCCAGGCACTGGTTGCAAAATTCAATTTTTTCTTCCAAGTTATCCCTTTCATCTATGTCCACATATATACCCTGGAGATGCACTGCAATGCTTTGGAAATCAGCTTTCGGCAGTTTTCCCTGCAGGAACGCCGCGACCTGTTCAGTAACATCTTCCTCATATCCGCCTATCTCTAAAAAATCACCCTGTACGACTGAATAATACAGCCAGAAAGGGGCCTCCTCAAAGTATCCCTCCTCTTCCAGGAAATCCTCAAACTCCCACTGCTCTTGAATCCCAAGCATCAGGTCAACTGTTGGTTTCTGGGTCCGGTAGAGCTCCCTATAATCCTTTGCCGTAAAAAGAGCATGAATGCGCTGTTTTTCAACCATATCCATCGTTTATCCTCCATTATTCCTGCCAAATAGCCTGGATTTTTATGCCCTTGTATTTTTAGGATTCTGGGTCAGATGCCAAAATGTATCATATATTTCTCCCTACGGATTGCCTCGCTTATTTTATCGGCCAGCGCTGCCAACTGCCCATCCCTGTTCATCCTTCTATCCGCTATCACTACCTCCTGGAATGCAGGGAGTGATTCCGGCGGTATCAAGGTTATCCCCCACCTAGCGAGCCCAAAATCCGGGCGGTTAAGGTTATGGAAATATGTCTTCAGAAGGACCAGCTTATCCCACCAGTCCTCTATGTAAACCTCATCATCAATGGACACGCAATGGTATTTTTCCGGGTTATATGAATACTCTCTTGTTTCCATAATATCTTCAATGATTCCGAATTCAGCCTTTGCCATACCAGCACCTCCCCTATACAATCTGTCTGTGTGGCCCGCTCATCTTTTATCCATATGGATACTCAGGCTCGATTTCATAATGTATATCAAACGTTTCAATTTTGCCAAGCATTTCTCCTATATCATAGGCACTCCCAGACGCAATCAGATTCCGCTTCTGCGTCAATGCCCGTTTTGCCTGGAGATAGTTCACATTCATGGCCTTTGCATATGCCCTGATTTCCTCCAAGCTGCAGCCGGAACCGCTTAAAATCAGATATAAATGGTATTCTGTCGTATCGTACAAAATCGGGCTGAAGGAAGTAATAGCTTCCCCCAGATTCTCAAAGCAGGAAAGGAATACAGCTTCTGGTAATGTAATGGTTTCCCCCAGGTCGTCCGTTACTTTCTCTGCGTCAATTATGTAATCAAATGTATAATCTGCTCCAACCGTGAAATTCCCATATGGAGGCAGCTGGCGGCAGATGCACATTAGGCACTGAACACATTCAAATAAAGACTTACCATCATACCTCATATGCGTACCTCATAGGCATGCTTCACATGCAGTGCATGGGTAGCAGAAAAATCCTCAACATCCATCCGATTATGCCCTAATATGTCTCTGATATGTTCTGGCAGCCTCTCATATTCCAATGGCCTCAGCGGGGCGGAACGTTTTGTGTAATACTCGTGGAGCGTTGCAACCCCGAACCTTGTGCCATCATCCGAATCAAAATAATATAGCCCTTTGTCAGAAAACTCCCTTGCAGCCTGCTCCGCCCGTTCCATTGACTTGAAAAACAATGTGCTTTCTGTGATTTTTTCAACTGTGTCAAAATACTCCATCAGTTCTTCCGCCCTCTCCGCATCCTCACACACAAACTCCGGCAGATACCCCTTGCCAGCACTACAGAAAACAGCTATGTTGCCCTTTTTGTCAACGCCGTACCATTCCATGTCCATACAAAAGCATTCGCCGCTGTCTATTCTTGACATATATTCCCCTTTATTAATTCTTATCAAACCACGCGACCAGTTCCATTGTATTTTTCGGCTTGGAGCCATCATAATAGTTCACGTCCTCTGTAATCCCGGTCAGCCGGATTTTCAGACGCTCTCCTTCCGCTTCAACAACCTCCATCTTATTATCGACGGTAGGCTGATGCTCCATATAGTACAGGTTCCCGTCCACATCTTCCTCCCGGTTAGGCTGTTCCAGGCAGAATCCCGGCTGCAGGGAAGCCGCAGGGATTTTCAGCGAATAGAAGTTTACCTCCCATGATGGCTCCGCTTCCAGATATGCCGTATCCTCATGCAGGCCATCCCCCACGCCAAAATCCATTTCCAAGCACAGCATATCCGGGTCATCCTCTGTCCCATCGCCCTCTATGATGTACCACTTTGCCGTTTCCACCGGATACCGTTCCACACCACAAAAACGGGTTAAATACAAAACATTCTCATCCATTTCTGTTCTCCTCCATATCCTCACTTTTCATACAAGTCATTTTCCAAATCTTTTTGCAGAACCCAGACCGTCAGTTATATCGGAAGCAATTAAAGATTTAATTTAACTTTCCACAAACAGGGACCTATCTCACATATACTTCTGAATCCACTTGAAAAACACATCTTCCGAGCTTTCATCGTCCATATTCGCCGGATGCTTCACGACTTCCAGAGCAGTTTTCGGTATCCGGGTGCCGAATGTCTGAGTAACCCAGTTCTGAAACTTTGTATTCGGCTTCACCATCACTTCCGCATCCGGATTCTCATTTGGCGGATACGCAAAATCCTCATCCCAACATATTTCATCATACCCAATAGCAATCAGCCTTAAAAAATCCAGCGCATTGTCCGCCAGCACACAGGATAGCATGGAGCCTGAGCCTGAACCCATATGAATAATCTTCAGTTCCCCTTCATCCGTAAGCCAGAACGCCGCCTCGGAACCCTCCCCACCGGTCTGTGCAAAGACACATAGCCTTTGCTGCAATTCCTCATGTTCCCCACTGGCAAACCAATATTTCAAGTTTTCTGTGCCTCCCGGATAAAAGATGATTCTGGTTCCTCCCTCTCTTCCATGCTCAGTCCGGCTCACCTTCAGCTCATCCTCTGGAAACAGGACACCATACCTGCAGCCATTTTTATCTATGCCACCATGTTGTCTGGCTCATTGCTATAGAGGGTAATGCGCATGCCGCAAAGCCAGTTAGTCAGTTCAAAAGGGAGTTTCGTGAGCTTAGACCGAATTAGCCCCAGCTCCTCCTCTGTCAGCCAATAGAATTCCTCCGGATTATATTCAAAGGTAAAGACACCCTCATAAGCAAGTGCAGCAGACAGGAACTCACTGGCCGTGGGCGCGCAAAGGACCCAGTTTTTATCATCCTCCGTCACATAAACCGGTGGGTCCGGAAGCATCAAATCCTCCCTGCGGATCCCGGCGCGGCAGACACCCTGGTTCTCATTCAGAAGAATCAAGTAATCCGGTTCCCGCAGCCATTCCCACTTCTGGAAATGTTCCGGCAGCATCCATGTGTCCTGGACACAGTGGAACGCTTTTGTCCGTCCGGCGGCGCGGTAATAATCCTCCAGCACCCCTGGAAGGGCGCCGAACAGCTTCTTCAGATATGCAATTTCACTCTCCGTATATCCCTCCAATGTATCCACTGCGTAAAGCGGCTTGAACATTTCCCAAAAAGCTGATATCATAATATCCTCCTCATTTTCTATTCATTGTCAGTTCCTGTACGCCAAAACAGGAACCCCTTCTTCCCCTTGCTTATGAGTTGAATGTCATACATGGAATCCTCATGGCAGGCCCCAAGCTCCTCCACGATGGCAAAAGGCCAGGCGTTCGGGCATCCTCCCTGTGCCAGTTCTGCAAGGCTGGCTGAGTCATCCTCAATCTCCAGGCCCGTCTGTATGGCCCTGACAGGAGGGAATTGCCATACCCTTTTGGAGAATCCCAGAAGTTCCTCAATGCTCTCTTCCTTAAAGCTGACAGGATATCCTTTCGCCAGGACATCCGATTCCGGTATGATGATTTCATAGGTGAACTCCCCGTCCTCCGGGTAATTGTTCATCCAGAACCCACGCACCTCGGAATATCCGCCAAACCTGTATATCACCTGTTTATAATCGTGTGAATGGTGCTCTGTGAATCCAAGGTTAAAATCCTCTTCCAGCTTCTGTTGGTTCCATTCGATGGTTTCTTCCAGTGAATCCTCCTCAAATCCCCAATAGCCTGACCGGAATTTCATTCCCGCTTTATCAAGCATGGTATAGAAATCCTTCACAAATGTGGGATAAAGCCCATTCCTTCTAAACAGAACCGATAGATTGAAATATGCAGGCATACCGCTGCCCCTTCCGTTCTTTAATAGGATAAATTATATCATATGGCGAGTGGATGCGGCAACTGGCAGATGGGCAGGGAAAGCATTGTAGAATCCAGACGCACATGCTATACTTTTATAAGCTGATAGTGTTTCTTAAACGAATCGGGATTTGGAGGAAGAAATAATAATGTCAAGTTTAGAAGTGAACATAGAATATATCGAGCAACAAACAATATACGGATTGTGGCAAAAGTCAAATGATAAAACAATTTCCAAAGATATAAAGGCTCTGTCTAAACAGTACCATGCCATGGTTTCCATGCCGGAGGGGAAGGTATTACCCTATTTTGTTCTGTCCAGAAATTACAATGAGCAAAGCCGCGATTTTGAATTGTTTATTGGCAGTGTGCTTGACAAGGATGGTTTAGAAAGCTACGTCCTCCCAGCCAGCGAGTACGCCAAAATCACAGTAAAACCTAAATTGGGCTTTTTGTGGGGTGCTTCTATTGGAGAGGCAAAACAATATTTCTATACAAAATGGCTGCCCACAAGTTCCTTTGAAGCATTAAATTTGGAATATGAGTATCACACAGAAAGAAGTACGGAAAAGCAGCCGGCGATTGACATTATCTTTGCCATTCGACGCAAAGCTATCAATTAAAATTAGACCAATTATAATTTGTAGTGAAATTGAACATAGTGATTTTGCTCAATCGGAATTTGTGGAGGATTGCTTTTATGAAAAATTTGAAAAAATACAAGAATAGTATCTGGAGAGTTCCTTTGGTTGCAGTAATTGCCGGATTTCTCTATACCCCAATTTATATAAGAATTGTGATTCAGTTTGGTGTAATCGAACCCGGTGTGATTGACAGTCGGGTATCACTGATGACTAGCTTAGGAATCCTTGCGGCGGTTTTGATATTGGGCGGAATGCTTTTGCTTCGAAAACAGTCGAGAAAGGAAATATTTATTTCCGCCGCTGTTGTTTCTGCTTATGGTTTGATACTGCCTCTTATCCAAGTCCTCATAGGAGCAACAACGGGACCGACTGCGGTTATATTTATGTACTTGGGACAGCCGTTGGAATGGACCGGCTTTTTCTCGGAACTTTCTTTCTACTTAAAGGAACATTTTGAAATTTCGATTTCTGCGATTGGATGGCTGCGGTTTTTAGTTCCCTTCCTTTTTGTGTTATTCGGTCGTAGAAGAGGTGAATGAGAAACTACGGAATCCACTCCTCCGGCTGTATGTCCCTGGACATCCTCGGAGGCGCCAACGGGGTCATGTTTAAGAATCTGAAGCACAAAGGGATGCGGCAGGGCTGCCACTGTATTGAGAGCCGGGACATCGGGGCTTACGACACCTGCCTCAATGGCTGTAAATACTGCCATGCCAACACCAGTCCAGAAAAGGCGCGGGAGAACTACAAGCGCCCCGCCTCACCTCTGCTGCTGGGGCATTTACAGGAAACGGATACCGTACAGCAGGGAGCACAGAAACAATGAAACAATTAGCGGCAGGCTGCTCTCCTATTTTTCAGAGGGCAGCCAGGTAACAACTCCCCTTCTACAGCAGACAAAATGGACGAATGATAACATGGACGCGATTCCCGTATTATGGTAAAATGAAAACAGCATAGAGACCGGTTATTTATCTTTCCACATAGGGATTTATACGGGAGGCATACATGAAGGACTTCCAGTCACTGGTAGAAGAAACCAAGGTTCTTGTACAAAAGGAAATTGAAAATAAAGACAATCGTCCTGACTATATTTTAGAGAAGCAACTATATTTCATTTTAGATGAACTGGATAAAATGGAACGAATAAGAGACATTCATCTGTTCCACCCATTCTACCCAAAAGGAATAGCGGATACCTGGGACTATTCAAATCCATTAGCGATTCGATTACTGGAATTATTAGAGTTATATCGGAACTTATAATGGCATCAAGACAGCTTCTTTTTCGGACTGTGAAAATGGTGCTTACTTTGGATATTTTAAGGGAAAACGAAAATGTCAATACGGACGTTTGAACGAGCCATCGAAAAAACAAAGCAGTCACATGGGACGGAAATTTATTTTTACACAATACCTTGTGGTTTTAAGAATAACAGTGAATTACTTGACTATTTCACTCAAAGAGGATGCCGCGCTAAAATCATCGATAGTAATGATGGAGAAGGTATATTGCATATATCATGGTAAGTCAAAACGGCCCCTTCTCTTTTAAGTAAGCAAATGGACTTTGGAGGTCGTATATAAATCAACCTTCATTCGAGAGGAGGATAGAACAGGATGTCATCACAAAAAGAAATAAGGGTTGCAAAAGAAAGACGCATCTTCAGATATACCCGGTCAGATGCAGGGGAAACTACAATATCCCAGGTGTCGATGTGATAGAGGGGGTGGAAAACGGGAATGTAAGGTGCCTATATTTTGTTACACCTGGATTGCATGCGAATACAATTGTTGATTCCTGTAATGTTACCATCAGTCAAAACCATATTGATATGATTCGGGATGCCATGCTCACCCGCCTGGAGGTCTGCAAATATAAGGAAATTGAGTTCCCGGTGGTATTGGATGGATTCATCAATACCTTTGAGTTTGCACCTGAGGAATCCTTTTCCAACATAATTACTGTTTTCAACATTTCCGCATTTAGGGATGATGTTGATGTGGCTATCATTGGCAATCCCCCATATAGGGGGAAAGAGGTCCTTAAAATGTATGATGATATTTCCAAAATACTTTCAGATAATGGGGTGAGCCAGAAATATCTTGCGTTGGATTCCTCTATATTTCCGTAATAGCAAACCATCTGATTGATGATAGAAGCTTACCAGAATTCATAGGAGGTTCTATATGAATATAAGACTGTTTTGGAAGGCAGTTTTGGAACAGGACAGGGCTGCAATAAAAGGATTCTTCCAAAATACCGCACATGTGAATTGGCATTGTACAAATGAATGTTTTACTGTGGATGAATTTATCCAGGCAAACTGCGAATATCCGGGAGATTGGGATGGAAAGGTTGAGCGTGTCGAATGTGTAGGGAACCTAATAATAACTACGACTCATGTATTTCCAAAAGACAGGTCCTCTTCATTTCATGTTGTATCATTTTTCCGAATAGAGGATGAAAAAATTGTGTCCGTTGATGAATACTGGTCTGATGATGGCGAAGCACCGCTATGGCGTAAGGAAATGTGTATAGGCAAGCCAATCAATTAACCTATTGTGTTAAAAATCCAAAGTAAGCTGGTGATGGGATGGGAAAACAGATAAATTATTGGATGGATTATGATAACTTTCTGCTGGTCGCGCAAATGGCAGTTGACTTGGGCTGTACGGTTGTAAAAGAGGACCTTAAGTCAGGCAAAGTCATTGAAAGCAAGGATGCCGGTATCATCACCCCCTATGGAACATCCAATTATCCAGGCTACTACTTCCATCTTCCGGAGGCAGGAGCCATAGAGGTCCTTACCGTAAATGGCAAGGAATGTTTGGATTATGGCCATACTGCAACCGGGAATGCCCTCATTGAAGCTGGCTACTCTTCCATCGTCAATAAGCCCACAGGCGTTGCCGGGACACGGCGGAAAAAGGAAATCCACAGGGCAAGAATCTATTGTATAACCGGATATTATGATAAAAATGAAAAGTATATACCAAGGCCGGGCTGTCTGACTAAGGTGTATCACTCCCTGGTGAGATATGTAAAAAAGATAGCGCCTTATACGGAATTTACAGATATCCTGATAAGCACGAAAGATGAAAATTACGGGGAGGAATGTGAATATAGACATAAGGAATACATAACAAAAAACTGCCTGGATTTGGTGAACAACGAAGGATACAAATTATGTTGAGGATATCGGTTACATTTTCACAGATTGATTTGTTGAAGCAATTAACAATCAAAATCTACCGCTTATTATTGATATGATGTCAGAAGATTTCTATTTCATTGATACCTATGGTAATAAAAAAATAAGGAACAAATGAAAACAGGATGGCAAGGGTATTTTGATTGGTTTCCTGATTATCTTATTGATGTGTTTGATTATATTGAAAATGATAAATTTTCTATGATTATAGGTAAAGCAAGTGCTTCATATATGGGAAACAAAGAAAAGTATTGAGAATTTCCTGCTTGTTGGAAAGTGATTGTTAATGGAAATCAGATTCAAACATGGCAAGTATTTTGTGATTCAAAAAACAATTAGATTCAATGAAGTAGATTCCAGTTTATTGAACCGAAACCAAAAGCATTAGGAGGCAAAATGATTTTATACAGACCTGTCGGTACGAAAGAACTAGAATTAATTAGGGAAAGCAATTATCGAAGATTTCCGCCAAGGTTAGCGGACCAGCCTATTTTTTATCCTGTACTTAACGAACAGTACGCAACTGAGATTGCTTCCGGCTGGAATGTAAAATATAATGAGGACCACAGAGGTTATGTCACAAAGTTTGAGGTAGACGACCAATATTGCGGACAGTTTGAAGTCCATCAGGTGGGGGGCGCGCACCATAAGGAGTTATGGGTCCCTGCCGAAAAACTGGACGAATTTAATGAGCATATCATCGGGGAAATACACATCATTAAAGAATTTCCAGATAAATAGCGCCTTTTCATGTTGACTGGCAACCGAAAAATGGTGGACAAAATGACCAATTACACATTTGAAGATATAAAGGGATTGTTATCAAAAAGCATCCATGAATATGGTTTTGAGTCAGAATTACGCTTATGCTTTCATGACAACCCAAATGAATACATGATTATAATTTATGATGACCATTGCTCCTTTCAACGGTGCGGCGCCCCAGAAGAAATAAGCGGCGAATATAATTTTGAATCGTTGGATGAATTATATAAAGCCCTGCAGATTGATGGTATTGTTTTAGAGCGGGACTGGGAAAAGGTTAGGGATTTAGAGTGCATCGATTTTGACATATTAGGCCTATGGGGCTAATGGCGGATTGGACATGCTTCTACGCTCTCTGCCGGATGTGAATGAAACAGGATTTATCAGGAGATGAAAATAAGCCAATGAAAGGAACTACACATAATGGGAAAATTCAGAAAAATCATAGTGGATAATTCAGAATATATGTGGCTCTTCCGATATGATGGTTATGACTATCAAAATTTTCCATACCTGTTGATAACCGCAAAAGCTTTTCCCAAAGCAACCCTGCATATAAACTTCCCAATCAAGGAGCACTTCCTGCTCAACAGCGGTTTGCCCGCTGTCTTTCAGGGGCAGCGAGTGAGCATAAACTTGAACCAGCCATTGTTCATTTCCCAGATAATACAACAATGTAGTAAACAGGCAGATTTATCCAACCTGACCGGTTATCATTATCTGAATGGACTAGAAATCTTGAAAACAGCTGGTTATGAATTGTTTTGGTAGCTTTCAGTCCATATAGGCGTTACAAAATTATTATGGCAGCTTATGTACGGAGATGTATGAGATTTTACATGAGAAAGCACCACAGGATGAATTAGACTTTTATGTTTCGTATGCGGAAAAGGGAACAAAATTTTAAAAGCTCTGTGTGGCAGCGGACGTTTTCTCGTACCGTTTATGGAGTATGGATTGGATAATTGAGGAATAGACTTCTCCAGTGAAATGTTGATTTATTAGGAGAGATATGTTTCAAAATATGAGCAGCCACAAGGATATGCGTATGCTATCTGTCTTAAAAAGATAATCTTCCTATCGGCTATATCTAAGTTGATATGGAAGAACACCATGATTTTGGTTACGGGCTTAGAAAAGAATTCTGGCATATGGGAATTGTTGCCGAGGCAGGAAAAAACGTCGTGGACCATGTTAAAAATGATGGACTGCCCTATATAACAGCAACACATGACAGAAACAACCCGAGAAGCGGTAACGTCATGCAAAAGCTTGGTATGACATACTGCTATTCATACGAAGAGCAATGGCAGCCAAAAAATTTTCCTGTCATATTCAGAATGTATCAGCTCAACTTGAATGGCAATACCGGTATTGAATGAAGGAGGATTGAACGTATGACGGTAGAAGAAGTTTTTTGCAATCTATATGAAAAATATGGCGATGATTTCAACTGGCATATGCTGCCCCTCTCAAACCTTACATTTGTAGCTGAACTGAAGAAAGAAATCGGTAGGAATCATTTCCTCTATAATAAACAGATATGGGCAGTAGCCAAATGCGATTCAAATGATGATGTCCTGTATCTGGCTGATAATGGCGGAGGCACAGACATATATTATATGTTCCATTTGACTTATTCTGAATGTAATGCAGATGGATTCCCCCGATATGAAAAGTTTGAAGGGATACATGCTGTAAAGGGATATATAGAACAATCATTAAATCAGAACTCATCTTTTTAAAGGAGCGCGTATGTTATACCTGCTGATATTGACTGACCCGGAATTATCTTATGATAATAGAAGAACAGGCAGACGCAGAGCTTCCGGTCATGAAGGAGAAATACCAACGGGCAGAATGGACTGTGACCCGATGGAAATTAGACGCGTTGAAATGGGGTGAAGGTTTTGTCCGAATGGTCGGCGGCCTGCCTGTTAACTGATTGCAAAATTAAAAGGAGATACAGAACAATGAGCAAATATAACGCCCTATGGAAATATGTACAGAAAAACGGAAGCCAGTCGTTCAAGCTTACCTTTGAGGAAATACAGGAGATTGCAGGCATTCCCATAGACCACTCTTTCTTGAATTATAAAAAGGAACTGACAGACTACGGCTATCAGGTCGGCAAGATATCCATGAAGGAGCAGACAGTCATTTTCAATAAAGTGGACTAATGGATATAGATATATGAAAGAAGGCTTTTAATGGGCTCACATGATACATTAGAACAAATCAGGATGCTGAATAGGGAAAGTCAAGCCGGCCTTTTATTCTGTTATAAGGCTCTGAAAATATATGGGTATGACTATCAGCAGGCCCTTGCATTTTTAAAATCCGATAGGTTTAAGAGGTCATTCCTTACATCTCATAAGCATTAATTGACAGAATGTGCAGATGCCAAAAGAATCTGGAACAAAACAACAGACTGCCCTCCAATCTTCTCCCTTTTTTAGCGGCAGAACAGCCCGATGCCGAGCAAAGCGGCCGATGGCCCCGGGGATTGCCTGGGGCAGGGGGCCTGGGAGATTTCAGGCACGAAAAAAGGACCCAAAGCATGGTTTTCACATACCTTAGGTCCTTATTTTTGATATTTTAGCCCCAAAATGGTGCTGTTTTGTGGGCCAACGTGCCTATTTTTGATGGCACATCAACAAACAATTACATCCCCATCTGCTTTGCAACCTCTTAACAATTTTTCCTTATTTTATAAGGTTTATTAAGATATTGCACTCTCCCAATCCCAATATTTCTCTGGGACTGGAAATTAAGAAAATGTGTAAGTCTTAACACAAGCTTATTCAAAAACTTGGGACTGCTGCAATCCACTTGGGACTACATAACCGCATAGCCAAACTTTTCAGCCTCGTTCTGCATTTTATCGGCAGTCACATGTGTATAAATGTCAATTGTAGTGCTGTAATGTTGATGGCCCATAAGACCCTGAACATATTTAGGGTTCATACCTTTCTCAAAACAACGGGAACAGAACGTATGCCGAATTGCATGAGGATAAACTTTTTCAAATAACACAGGCTCTCTTTTTTCTCTTATAGCCTGAAAAATTTCTTCCTTATTGATTTCATCAACAACACGGTTAATACGCTTTTCCGCAGAGTGCCTTATAACAGGAGACCCCATCGAAGAAGTGAAGACAAGATTTTCAAACCCTTCATCTCTCCATCTGGAGCCAAGTTCCTTCTTTGCCGCATCCTGCTTCGCTTTTTGCGACAGGAACATTTCCTCTGCTTCTCCCATAAATGGAATCGTTCTAAACGAGTTATGAGTTTTTGGTGTCGTTAAACGCATCTTCTTTACACCGGCTTCATACTGAATACTTAAGCTTCTATTAATATGGACACACTTATTTTTAAAATCCACATCTTCCCACTTAAGCCCTCCAACCTCTCCAACACGCATTCCTGTAAGAAACATGATATAAAACATCTCTTTATACCAACAGCAGTCTGTTTCCACTTTCTTCAAGAAGGTATTTTGTTCATCTACTGTTAAAAAACGCCTCTCAACCTGATGGTTTTCCCAAGGCACAGTAATATCAAAACATGGATTGATTGGAATAATGCGGTTATTCTTCGCTGACTCCAGACATTCTCTAACTCTCCCCAGTGCATCTCTCATAGAAGAAACCGCTCTTCCTTCGGCTTTCATATTATTGATGACATTCTGAATATCAATATTGCAGATATCCACGATTTTCATATCACCAATCTGAGCACCAAATGTGTTGCGAAACTTACTCTTCATCGGAAAAACGCTGGTTTCTTTGATATGCGGCTGTTTATACACAGTGAACCATTCCTCAAACCATTCGTTTAACGTGATAGTTTGATTTCTAATATCTACATTTTGGGCAGCCTGCTCTTTTGCCTTATTAAACTCTGCAAGACAGACTTTAAGGTCTAAATTGCTGACGCAAATTGAGATACCATTTACCACCGCACGAGCCTCATAAACGTTATTCTTTTTCTGTCTGATTCCTTTTCCTAATTCCTTGCCTTTTAAATTTTTACCCATTTTCTATACCTCTCTATAAATACGAAAGGCAGATTTATGAGTACCGTAAAAAACAAGTAGACTGTTCTTAAAGTATACACAAAATCTGCCCCTTATTCAATAGCTGGTCAGCGATTCATTTCTAAATTTTCCATGAACTATCTAACACGATTACCGCTTTGGGAAGCCAACCACTTGTCAAGCAACATCTTATTTGCATACAGCCTGTTTCCTAGCCTGAAAGCATATGGGTTATTTGTTTTTGTCAATAACTCTCTTCCTTTCGTTTTTCCAATTCCCAAATATTCACAAAACTCATCAAGATTTAATAATGCCTTTTCCATTCAAAACCTCCAGAAAAAATCTTAATTTAAAAAGTTTGGTAATACAGTTGTTCTCAAATCCTCGTAGTATAATCCAAAGAAATCCACCCATCCCTCTTCATCTGGTAGGATTTCAACAGTCCCCAACTGGAAGCCCCGGCCCCATCTGCTTCCTCCACAATAGTAAACACTCCGGCTCCCGTATACTTCCCGGTTCTTGCACAGTCCGTCCCCGGCCCTTTCCTGATATTCAAATCCGCAATATACACCCTCACCAGATAAGAAGACACCGGAGACTGCTTTTCCATAAACTGTACATACTGCCTGTCTGTTGTAATATACAGCCCTGATTTCAGCTTATACCAAGCCCCATCCTCACTGATGCCCACTACTGTATACACGCCGTCAAACACCACCTGGGCAACGTTATCCCCCATGCATGGGCTATTCCGCACATTCAGCCCATCCCGTCCTTTATAGAAAACCTTCACAAATCCGGACAGCGGCTTGATTGGCTGGACAGCCCCATCTATTTCTGCACTCCCGCCATCCCCAATCATATCCTTCAAAATAGCAACAATCTTAGCCCCATATCCGGCTCCGGCTGCCCAGCCCTTCCCCTGCGGGTTCTCCTGAATCCCCAGCCACTCCACATAGGGAGCCACACCCCTGGCCACATACTTAAAACGTGGGTCAACATTCCCATTCACCAGTTCCTCCGTACAGGCATAGGCTTTCAAATGCTGCACCTGCGCCCGGATGCCAAGCTGTGGCGATTCAAAGGAATTCCCTTTCTTTCCATTAGAAGTCGTGCCCATCCCGCAAAAATTATTCTGTTCCAATGTCACCGCTGAACCGGAAAACCCAAAATTCCCCGTCTCCAGGCAGGACTGGGCAAAAGCAACATCCCCTCTCACGCCCTCTGCCTCCCCTTCGGACAGGTACAGCGGAACCATATCCAGCACTGACTGCTTCACAGCCGGGTTCTTTGCTTTGATATACTCCCGCATCTGTTCCGCCGTAGCCACAGCCTTCCCCATAATCTTTGTATAGGAAGAACCATCCTCCTGCCCCGAATCGCCGTTCCCAATCGACCTCTTCAATTCCTCCCACATCCCTTTCCCCCGGATCTGGGAAGGACAGTTCTTCGCACACACATCATAATGCTGCACCACTCGCTCTGCCGGAATCCCCGTCTCTGCCATCAGCAGCCGGATAAACTCCACCGTATTTCCAAACGCCTTCTGAAAGTCATATCCCGCCTGCACGCACATCTCCACGCCAATACTGTTCCTGTTATTCACCGTTCCAAACAGCCTCCCCCCATAATTCACCCCCACATGCCAGCAGCCCCGTCCATGGGACGCCGCCTGGTACACCATACCCTTATCATCCGTATAATAATGGACAGAAGTGCTTAAATTCCCGTTATGCTGCGCCCTGGCATGGGCAGATGCATCCGCCCCTGACGCAAAATTATCCGTATTATGCACCACAATATACCGTGGGTCATTGCCCTCATAAGTGTTATTCTCCGACACAAAATCCCTATTTACCTTCATCCCGCTTCTCCTCCTTCAACTGCTCCAGGACACCTTTCAGCCCCTCCGGGACAGGCAGCCCAATCCTGCCCGCATTCTCTAGAATGGAAATCCCCTCATTGGACAAATAAAAGAAAATCACCGCAGTCCGCAGCACGCTCCCATTTTGGATGACATGGGTATCAATGACATGCCCCACCGCCACCAGGCAGAAAATCACCACCTTCTTAAAAATCCCACGGAAGCCCACACTGCTGGACAGCTTCTTCTCCAGCCCGGCAGCCATCAGGCCGGTAACATAATCCACCACTACAAAAGCCGTCAGGGCATACAAAAGCCCGTCCAGACCTCCCACAAACCAGCCTAAAAAACCGCCAACCGCCGCAAATGCACACTGCACCATGTTCATAAATTCCTTCATCTTTTTCCCTCGCTTTCCTGTTTTAGGCAAAGAAAAAGCGGAAGCCCTCCATGGGCCGCCGCCTGCTCCTGCTTATCCTGTATTCCGCTGCCCTACCTCACACACCGGATTCTTCCGTTAGTGTATAGGTAATCTTCATCGTCTTATCTACCGTCTTCACCACAGCCGAAGACAGATTATTGATGGATGCCAAATAAGGCGTCAGGAGATACATGGTCCGGTACTCCGAACCGTAGCTCCCTCCCCACCCCAAAAGGAAATTCTTATACTGGAACAGTGGCGTTGCCGCATTATTCAGCCGGAAACTCCCCTGCGTATGGACCACCTTATCCTCAACCGTAATCTGGAAATCTCCTCCCACAATCAAATCCCCGATAAGCGTCATATAAACCTCACAGGTCCCCGTCTCACACAACGGCCTCCACTTGGAGGTAAACCCCAGGGGAATCAGCGTCACATCCGAAGAATTCGCCGTATTGATTTTATAAATCCCCTTCTTGTTATTCGCCATCACATACAGAAAACCATCCCTCATACAGCACTTCACATACCGCTCCGGGAAGGAACTACTTTCATCCCTGTTCCCCACATCCATCAGCTTTGCATTGGAAAGTGTCCACTCCCCCTCCGTCATGGAATAATCCTCTTTCTTAATCTTCACCCACACCATGGCGGCACTGCCCGAAGAATTCCCCTCATTGGAAAACCCGTACCAATACCCATCCCCGCCGTCCAGAAATTCCCCATACAGCGTATAATCACCCAGGAACCGGAAAGTAGTGGTCTGAATCACCCGGTCATCCAGCACCGTATAAGTGGTATCATCCAGCTTTTCATTCAACCCAATACTGAATATGGGAATCCGTACCTTCCGTATCCTCACACCGGTATCCTGGAAGGTGATGGAATACAGCAGATTCTTCTCAAAATCCACCTCCACCGCCTCAAACAGCACCAGCTGCTTTGCCATGGAAAGGCCGTCCAGCTTTATGCTCTTCAACTGCAAAAACGTACTGCTGTCATTCACAAGGCTGCCATAGCCATTCTCCCCTCCCTTTGCGCTGGTCAGAGCCGCCGCCGCAATGGTCCCGTTCCCCTGGCTTGGCGTGAACTCCCACACAAACTTATACCCGTTATCCAGCTTCTTACTCTCTACCTGGTTCAAACTCCCCCTCGCCGTATTCGCCGTGGAATTCACGTTATTGGAAGCATAAGCAACCGGGAGATTCCCCGACATACTGTAGATGTTCTCCACATCCTCCTCCAACATCTTGGAAAATAACAGGATACCTCCAATCATGTTCGGGCAGATAGGAAGCAGGCTCCCGTTCCATTCAATCCCGTCAATACTGTCCCCGGCTTCATAAAATACCCCCATCGGATTCAGCCCCAGGATATAGTTCACAGCATTCGTGACCATATTTTCCTCCGCCACGGCCTCCACCTCCCCGGTATTCACATCCGTCAGTTCAATCCTCATAGTTCCTGCCAGCCTCATAACACCCTCCTTAACCGGTATCCACCACATACCCAAATGCACCAACGGAAACCCTTCCCATACGGTCCGCCATCTGCCTCTGCACAAGCTCCATCGTCTCCATGCCAATGGTTTCCGAAAATCCCCTGGCAGCCAGCCCCGTTCCAAACCGGATCCTGTCCACAGTCTCCTCCAGCACAATCTTCCCGTCCCAGGCCGGAGCCGCTGCCATGCCCTGGCCGCTGACGGAAGCAATGCATCCCCCTGTCTCAATCCTCCCCGTTCCTCCTTCCATCCTCAGATACACATGAAAAGTGTTGGTAAAGTTCGGAACTAGGTTTTCAATCGGATAATACAGAGGAAGCACATGCTTCCCGCTGGCCCAGGTCTCCGCCGGATAATGGACCAGGATTTCCTCATCATTCAATTCATATCTCACATACGCAAAGGCTTTCCCATCAGTGGAAACCATGACCGGCAGCTCCACCTGCACCGTGACCTCCTCAGTCGTTGGGCTGCCATCTTCTGCCACTGACGGAACCGGAACCACCACAGTTCCCTCCGCTTTCCCCTTCTGCTCCAGACCCTGTGCAGCCACATCCACCGCCACAATGGCAAAGAACTGTACATGGGTCTCCTCTGCCGCCGCAAACTCAATACTGATAATCTTCACATCCGTGCTGCCCACCGAATAGTCAGAAGCATTCGTAAACGTATGGATGCCAATCTTCCCAGCCTCAATCTGGTTCTGCAGACCGGAAAGGTTCTTGTCATTCTTAGATTTCGCCTGTGCCAGCCTGGGGTTCTTCCCCACACACTTCAAAGAATGCTTCCCATTGATTTTAATCTGGAACCCCGTGACACAGGCCATCTGCGTCTCATCCGCATGGCCGCCGGAGAACACCAGCACATCCCCCACATCCAGTGCCGGATTTCCAATGGTGTCAGAATCAAAGGGAACATACTTCACCACTGCCAGATCCGCAAGGATATTTTCCAGCAGCTCCTTCCTTGTCTCCTCCAGGCCAAACTGTAACAGCGGGTTCACCCCCAGGTTCATGGTCAGCCCGTCATCCTGCTCCAGCGCATAATACTCCGCCGTCTGGGTCTTGATGTTCGTGGAACTGATAGCCGTATACCTTGTAATAAAATCCGAAAAACTGCTGGAGAAGCGCTGCCTGTCCGAAACCGTCATCACCGGTTTGTCCCCATACTTCCGCAACTCCAGCTTTCCCTCCCGGTTGATGCAGAAAAACCCTCCCAGCACCTGCCCCACATAAAACAGTACATCCCGGTACGTCTCAATATCATTTTCCGTATACACAGACAAAAGCTCCCCGCCGTTTGGCATAGACTCAATTTCCGCCTGGGTGTGGGCAAGCTCCACGCCGCACGCCTTACAGCACAGGGCCAGAAACGCATAGGCATTCCCCACTGTCTCAAACCCGTTAAAGCTTTTCTCAAACCGCAGCATATAATCATAGCCTTTGATTTCCAGGCAGTGCAGGGTCCGGTTCGCCTCGCTCACCTCAAAAATCCCCATAGGAACTTCCTCAAAGTTTCCATCCCCAACTCTCAGATGATAAAACAGCTCCACCTTCGCATCTTCCAACGTATAGCGGTCAATCTCCGAAAACAGGGTAATCCCCATCTCCGCAGCATACACCGTACCAATCTCAATCTCCGCACTGCCGCAGCACTGGCTGGAAATGTAGCCGGAACCCTTCACGATATTCTCATTTCCAAACCAATAAACTGCCCCGGACTTTGTAATAATCCGCCC
>ERZ1106969.586-NODE-586-length-36018-cov-50.331368_pt1 | contig 36018 bp, 38 predicted proteins | sample MGYA00403685_ERZ1106969 | MGnify/ENA primary metagenome ERZ1106969 (study PRJEB35170, sample SAMEA104062416) | human gut metagenome | biome: human gut; feature: human-associated habitat; material: faeces | place: Denmark | collected 2012-05-18 ... | reverse complement strand
ACAGAAACTAACCGCCAAATCCTATATCGAAATCAATGCGTTTTGCTCATCTCTATTTTTATATTAGAGAGTTTAAAGTATGACACTGTGTCATAGTCAATACATTATTTTTGTGAACATGGAAAATGCATTAAAACATATTGGTATTCTTCTCCATTTTCCTTTGAAATACCTAATTTAATGCCTATTACATCTCCATCTAAATATCTTCCGTTTTCTTCAATAAATTTTAATGCATCGTTAAACAGCAGTTCCTTTATATGTTCTTTGGCGTATGTTTTATCATCCCAGAAATCCAAAGGAAGCTTAATAAATTGTAATGCACATTCTCGTTTTTTGTAAAAATGAATATTGTCAGTAATCTTTACCTTGTATTTATCTGCCATTAGCTGATTTGCGACAATACCCTCACTATATTTCAGTTCGCCGTTAACTATATGTTCTCTGTTAAAATAATACATATATTCATATTCATTGCATGTGTTGATAAAACTCTCAACATCCTCCCCGGTTTCTTTTGTGCACAGCTTACCATCAATCTGATAAAAAACATAACTCATGGCACTACAGTCGAAAAAAAATGGCTTATTTCCATATTCCTGTATTCTTCCAATAAGATTAATATCATCCTTTAGCATATGCATTAAAGCCACCATATAGTTTAATTTATTTTCAAACTCAGATAACTTATTTGTGAAAACCTTTTGTGTAAAATTAATATCATTTTCAAAAATGTCAGATATGTCTTTATGGGATAAATCAAGCTTTCTGTATTTTGAGACATACATTAATTTTTCAACATCTTTGGAATCAAACTCTCTGTATCCATTGCACTCATTTCTATTATTTCCCAGATATCCCATTTTTTCATAGCGTCTTATTGTGTTTCCTGATAGGCTCAGAATCTTTGATAAATCACTTGTTGAATACTTCATGTTACTATACCCCATTATTATTTTCGCGAAGAAGTAAATTTAAATCGTTTCAATGGCAACACTTCCGCCTCGGACTACCTCAATCCTGTTGATAAATTTCTTCTTTAACAGAATTATTATATCATTATTTTTATTTTCTGTCTTGGTACATTCTAAGAGAACAGAAGCGCCGTCATAGTCAATTATTGTGACATCAAATACTTTTGATATTCTGAACAATTCTTTTATATCTTTCTCTGAACAGCCATTAACTTTTACAAAAAGAATTTCTTTCATATGGACAGGAATATCCGTATAATCTATCACCTTAATTACTTCTATGCTTCTGTTTAACTGCTTTTTGATTTGCTCAAATGTCTTATCGTCGCTTGTAAGACTTATTGTCATTCTGGATATTGTACTATCCTCTGTTGTGCCTACAGTCAGACTTTCCAGGTTATATGCTTTTCCCGAAAACAAACCTGCAATACGGGCAAGAACGCCAATTTCATTTTCAACATATAAACATATCCATCTTTTTTTCATTCTCTGTTTTCCTCCCTTCCTAATATCATATCACTCAGAGAATTTCCCGGTGGAACAATAGGCATAACATTAATTTCCCTGTCTATGATAAATTCAATCAACGTAGGTGTTTTTGTATTTAGCTTTGCTGTTTCAAATGCTGTCTGAATATCTTCCGGTCTCGTAACACGGATGCACACTTTTTTTCGGATTGCCCAGCTTTGCCCCTATTGCCGCAGGGAAAAACATAGAATTCGGAATTTACTCTTGCACATAGTTTCTGTTACTATATCCATGGTTATCTGTCTGTCAGAAAGGATTACCATGAATAAAAATAAGAATACCATTCATAATCAAAAACATTTAACACTGACAGAACGAATTTATATTGAACAGGAACTGGTACAAGGAAGTACATTCAGCTCCATTGCGTCTATCATAAACAAAGACTCTTCCACCATCTCTAAAGAAGTAAAGCACGCACGAATTATTGAAGATGCCGGATATACCGGGAAATGTCATGCCTGTCCCAATTTTATTCCCTGGAACTGCGGTCAGCTGTGCAAGCCACCATATGTGTGCAATGCCTGTGACAAGTATAAATGGTGCCCTCTTCCAAAAGCATTCCATATAATTTTCCTGCCATTCAGCAATGCGTACTCTGAATAATTTCCAATCGCTTTTTGAAACTTCCATGTAAACATCCTCCAGGCTTTATCAAAATTTTTCATGCTCTGGACAATTTAAATACAAGGACGAAATCAACTCCGTCCTTGCCATCCTCAATATCATTCAGCATCCGCATAAATTCCTGCCTTCCTTTTATATTCTTACCAGAATGACCCTCATCAGAATATTCTCCAACTATCTCCATGTCTTGAAATTTTGCATATTTTCTAAGCTTATCCTTTTGTGCATACAGACTGTAACCATCAACCTGAATAGCTGTAGATACACGAGTATATATGTAACATTTTGTTTTTTTTCAATAATCTCATGCTCCTATTTTGGTAATATTAAAGGGGAATTCTTCAATAATGCTGCAATAACAGAGTTGTATTTTGCTGTTCCATAATCCTCAACTATACTTGTTATTCTTGCCCCAGCATCCTTGGAAGAAGCACCACACAGAAAAACTCTCTCATCGGCTGTCCCATAATCCAACACTATAAACCGATCATGGAATATGCCACCAGTCTTTTGCATTGATATATTAATTGTCGGATACTCCTTGCAAAAGTCCGTAAATTCTATGTTGTGAAGTTTATTATTCCCAACATTATCGCTGAATAAAATAATATCTACTCCTGCTGGATAATTCTTAAGATGTACCAGCGTTCTTAACCCAATGTAATTATCAACGACATATATTGACGACTTTGCCTGCCTATAAATAGACTCATAAACCTCATCAGCACTACTAAACTTTGCATTATACATGAGCCACTTCTCATCGTCATCTGAAATAAAACTGTTCATCATATCCGCAAGTTCAGATTTCGTCACGACATCCTTTAGTCCTTCTGCAACATCAGAAATCTGTTTTTCAAGAAATATCATATCCGAATTGATTTTGCTGATTTCAATTCTGTTGTTGGCAGTCTCCATGCTTAACTGAAGTAGTTCTCTCTGACCAATCAGATCGCGGTTTTCTAAAATGTAATCTTTCATTTTCTTGAAGGTTCTTACTAATGCAATACTTTGTCTTACCGCAAGTTCTCCTTTTAGTACAGTCATCAACATATACACACCTTGTTCCGTAAATACATAAGGATTGCTACGAGATTTGCTACTTATATTTGCGGTCACAAATTGTGACCGCAAATATTCAACTTCTTCATCAGATAATTGAAACATCATATCATTCTGAAACCTTTCAATATTTCTTTTTACCTGCTGATTAAAAGCTTTAAGTTCATATCCGTATACCTCGGCAAGATCAGCATCTAACAATACTTTACATCCCCGAAATTCATATATTTTTTTCTTCATGAATTCTTCATTAATCTCAATTACTGCAATTTCTTCTTTCTTCTCTTCTGTCATTAAATTCCCTTCCTAATTATGTGGTACAAATTTTTTACCGCAAAATTCCAAATAATCATTTTCATAGCTCCACAAAAATATTCTATTCATTATCCTCAGCTTCCTTCATTTTGTCATAATATGCCTTATACCTGTATATCGTTCGCTCGCTGACATTGTTCCGTTTTGCAATTTCTACCATAGTCATTCCGCTTTCATAGCCAACAACAAAATCATTGTAAATTGCCATCCACTTAGCATTATGCTTCTGGCGTCCGCTTATTTTTCTATTTTTATAATATTCAAGTTCTTTCTTAAGCTCAGCGTTTTCATTTTCAAGCTCTTCTATTCTTTTCAATGCATCTTCAAGTGTCAAAATCTTTCCCATTAAAATCCGCCTCTAGCAATATGTCATTTTCATTTTGTCATTATTATAAAATGCAGAAGGTTATAATGTCAATTTGATTTTGTCATGCAGCTGATTTTTCTTTCATAACTTGATTCTGCAGCTTATAATAATGATAATATCATTACAGGAACTAGCAGATACAACCGGCATCCCCAGTTCCACTCTTGGTAATTATGAAAAAGATGAAAATTTAGATATCTCACTCAGCAATCTTTTAATACTTGCAGACTTTTATCATGTGAGTGCAGATTATCTTCTCTGCAGAACCGAACTGCATCAGCATGAAGACAAATCAGTATATGACCTGCATCTGAATGATGCCGCTGTTAAAATGCTGACAGAAGAAATATTTAATCCAAGGCTCTTTTCAGAACTGATTACACATGAATAATTTAAAAGATTTATGACGGACTTAGAAATCTATGTTGATGGATTTAATGATAAGGGACTTCAGATAGCAAATGCTTTTCTTGATGTGATGAGATGTAAATTAGAAGAGCTCGGTGCTGATTCCTCCGATGCCTTTGTGCAAATATTCGATACTTCTCACATTGAAACAGAACAATATTACATGAATATTCTGTCGGAAGATTTGAAACCAATTGTATCAGACCTAAGAACTACTCATATGAAAGATAGTGATACAGCCAGTGATGTTGACTATCAAAGTATGGTCAAATGCATCATTGATGACTTTACATCTCAGATGCGGATTGCCACAGACGATAACACGGAATCAACAAATGACTCCTATATATATGGTCTGATACTTCTTTTCTGTAAAAATCTTGAAATGAAAGTCACTCAGCTTTCTGTTCAGGAAAAAGAAACATTAAGAAACATTTTCTCCCGATCAAAACCGGCAAAAGAACATAGAAAGTTAAGACGAAGGAATCCTAAATTGTAAAAGTTCCATTATTCTCAAGTTATGTATCTTACAAACAAGCCGCATAGGATTATTCCAATGCGGCTTGCTTAATCTATGACTATTTTACGTGTATCAATAACTTCTTATTTCTTCTTCACAGGAATCCAAATCTCACAATAGTAATTCTCATCCTGTGTTCCCTTCTCATACTTTGTTGGATCATCATAATATTCTACGCAGTATCCAGCAGCAAACTCATACTCTTTAAGAGCAGGCAACCATTCTGTATAAATCTTCGTATTAACATCTTGAAGAGCATTTGGCATTGCTCCCTTGCAAGGAAATACTGCCCAATCAAATGCAGGTATTGTTCTTGTAACAAGACCTGCCGGCACATCCTTCTGCGGATTATATGGATCTGCAATCAGGTACTCAAAATTCTCCTGGCTCATTTCTAAATCAATATTGATTCCATATTCACCGCAAATATACTGACCCATTCCTGTCTGAAAATGCTCCTGCCAGAACTGAGGTACAACCTCCTTTGCCCCTTCATAAGGAAATGTCTTTGCATTTGCAATAACAGTAAAAGCATCTTTTTTGATAATCTTGTAATCCATGAGATAGCCTCCTTCTAATGATATTTTTAGTTTCAGAGGAGCAAAGGTTTTTAGCAGCACCTCATCCTTGCGCACGGATGAAGGCGATACACCATGGAATCTGGTAAATGCTTTGGTAAAACTATCCGGAGAGTCATACCCATACTTCATAGCAATATCAATAACCTTGTCATCAGTAATCAACAGATCATTGCCGGCAAGGGCAAGCCTTCTGTTACGAATATACTCAGCCACACTGAATCCACAAAGCATTGCAAATCCCTTCTGAAAATAGAAAGGTGAAACTCCGACTGCTTTTGCAACGTTCTCAGCTGAAATATCCTCTGTTATATGATCCTCAATGTACTGAACCGAATCACCGATAATTGCCATCCATTCCATAGTTCTTTTCTCCCTTCGCTTGCTCTGAAGCTATTTTATCTCATAGGAATTACTTCTTCCCGACATTTCTTGGCTTTATTTGTCCGTTTCTATGATACCGGTAGTACATCAATCCAAAACAAACTGATCCAGCAGCTTAACGTCACATCCTTTTTTCTCATAGTATTCAAGCATCTCATCAATCTTCTTCAAATCATAGCTAGTTATACAATCAGAAATCACATGTACCTTGAAACCTGACTTTGCCATATTATAACTGGTTGACTTCACACAGGCTGTAGCATCAGCACCACATATAAAAAATTCGTCTATTTTACTGTCTGTAATAAACCTGGTGAAATCTTCACTGGTTAATGCATTGGATTTCGTTTTCACAAAGATATGCTCTGATACCACCGAAAGCTCCGGTACAAGCTCGGCTCCTTTTGTATTCGGCTTGAAAGTTCTTGTACCAGCAGTAAGATTGTTGTGCTTAATATACACAATATACATTCCCTGACTTTGTGCCCAGGAGATTGCATCATTTATTTTATCGATTATATCCCTGTAATGCTTTGTAATATCATTTTGAATATCAATAACTACTAATGCCTTGCTCATTTTCTCCTACCATTTCCTTTTTGCAGATTGGATGCCTGATTACGGTCTTCCATTTTTCCGGAGTGACCTTTCTTGCATCAGACATATAGATTTCGTGATGCAGTCTGCCATTACTAAAGTCATTCTTATATCCGTTCTCTTGGATATATTGATTCATAATAGCAACTGTTGCAGGCTCATCATCAAAAGGCCCATGATGCACAATCTGAACACATAAGCCTTCTTCCACAGTCAAATATTCTGCCTTAGAACAATCTATTTTCTTCTTTGCAGATGCGGTTTTTACCGCCCAGTCAAAATCCTCTTTTGTCACAAAATCAGGTAGTCTGATTACCGATATCCAGTTAAATTCCACTTTGCTGCTATAGTCACAGCCATCTACACCGTCCTGCCACCAAAAACCTTCCAGCGGAGGAACCACATACTCAAAGAAGCCTTCTATCTTATAATCTGACTTATAACTCATCTTCAAAGTATAGGCAATCGCATAGAGAATTCCCACAGCCTGCTGATATGCCCCGCCTTCCTCATTTGGATTCCCCTTTCCTCTTACTGCAATATAATTTGCCTTCGGAACCGTCACAATCTCCGGTGTATTCTTTGGCATGTAAAATTCCTTATACTCTTTCTTAAAGTCAAATGCCATTTCTCACACCTCCTTAAAGGATCCTATTTCACTGATTCCTTCCTATATTTTTCTGCAATATCCGTAGCGATACAAAATAGTTTCTGCCTTATGGTTTCAGGTTCAATAATGGTAACCTTATCCCTCATGGTAAGCATCCAGGATAGTACTCCCTCGTCATCAGCGTAATCGTGTTCAAATAGGAGCTTTCCATCCGATAGTTCTGTGAAAGACTCTATTCCATATTCCTCAATCAGGTGCCATTTCATGGATGCATCAAAAATAGCTTTTACTTTCCCCTTTGAAGGAAATACTCTCTCATTTGATAAATCAGGCATTGGCACATCGCTTCTTTTTTCAAAGTTTCTTACGTGTGCTATTTCTGCCATGCGATTCAGCTTGAACAGCCTGAAATCATTTCTAAGCAGGCAGTATCCATACACATACCAACTCGACCACTTGAAAACCAGATAGTATGGCTCAATCTCTCTTTCAGAGTTTCCCTTTGGTGCATAATATTCAAATTTCAATATTCTTCCCAGTTCAATTGCATCCTGTATCAGTTCGATTTTAGGTGATATAGAATCCTTATTCCAGGAAGATAAATCAATAAGAATTGATTCTGAACCACTGACAAACTCTGTGGAACCAGCCTTGATTTTCTCCATAAGCTGACCATAATAATGACTGCCGCTCACACTATCCAAGCTTCGAAGTCCGGCCATAATCATTTGCATATCTTTAGATGAGAGAATCGTCCTATCCATTCTGTATCCATCCATTATGCTGATTCCACCACCGGTCCCCTGTGATGTAACAATCGGAATTCCAGCTCTGCAAAGATCATCAATATCTCTATTAATTGTTCTTTTGGAAACTTCAAACACTTGTGCCAGTTCCGGGGCAGTCACCTTTTCTTTCTGTAACAGAATAGAAAGAATCCCGATAAGTCTATCTATTTTCATATCGCTTTCACTTTCTGATATATTCTAACATCCACAACACGACATCTGTATGTCATGTTTGTTTCATTATATACAATATTTTTCAAAAAATCAAAAAAGCCTCCGAATATCCATCAATTCGTATCATCTGATTGGATAAGATAGATATTATTCATATCAGTCTTAATTTTTTTAGTATTATTACCTTGTCCCTTTGACACTCCTGTAACTGAAAAAAGAACATCCCATAACCGGAAAATTTACAGGTCTAGAATGTCCCTTTTACGCTAATAAACTATATTATTAACACACACTATTTCTTATCCACAACTATATAATACCAAAATGTTTAAACGCCTGCATAATCGCCTCTTCCTTCTCCGGTGTACACTTTGGCTGTTTTGCATTTCCATGATGTCGTAATATTCATCCATATCAAGAGAAAGCTTTATGTGAGAGTCTGCTTTTGGGTTGCTCAAGAGGCACACAGTCTCCACATGGAACGATAGGATAGGCTGAATGTCTTTGCTGATTTTACGAGCGTGGGAACATATCCATAGCCTTTTCCGTTGTTTAGTCGTTTGTGGAAACATATCCATAAAACTGAAATTTTTACACGCCTTCAATTTCTTGCAAACGAGACAACCACTTATCAATACATCCTGTCTTCAAAAAAGCATTAAGTGCTCCATCACAGAACCGTTCTGCACGTATTGCTCCTAAAAGTAATGACATAACAGCTTGTCCATTTAAACAACTTACATCTGCATTGGTCATTGCCTCTTCATCCCATTTTAATCCATTCAATAGCATCACATCATTATATCTATTCAGCAGAAACTCTGGATGTTCCCTTTCAAATTTATAGACCTCATTTTCAAACTCATGTACTACATCTGAATAAACATAATATGGCATCTGATATGGTCTTTCTATGCTTCCATCGCCAGTCTGGTGTTCTGGCTGAACTTTGCCATATTCAATCCCTTTCAGCCGTGGAATAAAAGAAATCAGTGCATCATATGTACCTCTTGGTAACTTTTTATCATCTACCGCCTTCATCTCTAGTAAATGCCACTTATCATAAAACACGTCCTCATCATCGACAAACACCCTGATATTCGTATCATTATGTTTCTGTCCTTTTTTTCCTGGTGTTTCAAGCCATTTACGATGTGATGTCTTTATTGTTTCCGCAACTATTCGACTTGGTACTATATGATATTCTGGCGTATCTAATTCATTAAGCGAAACAAATACATAGAAGATATTATCTCCAATTAATTCTTCATTTTTCTTTGCAAGTGTCCACTTTTTCTGTTTATACCCTGTTGTTTTTACCTGTATAGCAAATTGCTCATGTGTTTCTCTATGAATTGCTAAGATATCAAAATCTTTAACATTCGACATTGGAACCGCAACAGTATAGCCTCTTCGCTCCAATTCACCTGCAACAAAATACTCACCAGAATTCCCTATGTTTACATTTGCTTCATTCGACATTATATCCCTCTTTCCTATCAATACCTTATCCAGAAAACTCAAATTTTCCGCTTACGCTATAGGCGGGGCGAAATCCTCGTCCGTACACTTACGGATGATTCTCTTTGTTTTTTCAATAGGTAGAGGCACATTTTCTTCACTGAAATACTCAATATTCACTACCTCTACAACCGCCTCATGGTTATCCTTACCTGCCGGCACAAGCACGAAGTCACCAATTTCAATGCTATCATCATCTGTCAGATAATAATAACTCTTGTAACCTTCATCAAAAGTAACGCTACAAAAGATGTATTCTGATTTGCGCCGTTTTACTTTGCCATAAACTGATGGGTCAAGTATTTCTCCTAAACCATAGAAACGAATGAAGTCAAACACCGTTTCCGCAAAACCTGCGAAGTCCTCCGGCAGACCATTTTTATCGTAGCTACCCGCAATGGTACGGCTCGGATTTTTCTTATACTCGATGGTTATTGTATAATCCTTGGTTTCGTTTGGTGTATCTATTACATCATCGGGATTTCCTTCGATGTGACTAAACAACTCTTCTGCATCAAAATTTTCAAGCAGACTTTCAATCCCACCCTCAATCTCATATTTGCGAGACACCTTGCAGCCTGACCCTATATTTTGGATATGCTCAAGGGTTTCTGTTTGTCTATCAATAATCAGATGCTCGGTGTAATCCCAAGTAACAAATTCCCAGTTTGCGCATTTCGGTCTTTCTTCTGGTTTGATTTTTGTCGCTCTGTGATAATCCAATGTAATCTTTGTAATTATGTCTGGTTTATTATTTCCGTCAAACACAAACAAATCATCCATACCAACGGTTTCACGAACAAGGTCGGACAAATCCGTTCCCTCATAATCAAAATCTGCACACAATGACCCACGGAATTTATATGTCTTACCATCGGTATTAGTCAACTCCATAACCCAATCACCGATATCTGTAGCAAAAATTTCATCGTATCCATTACCGAAATACGCCGTAATTGCATCAAACAATCTATCTATACTTGCTTTTTCAATTTTGAAATTATGATTTCGTGCCTTTTCGTATCGTTCTCCACTACATCCATAGTTGTATCCGGAAAACCATACGCGCCCTTCATCATTGAGGGTAAGATGCTGTTCTACTTCTTCATCTGGTTCTGGCATAGGACCATAACAGATATTATTGGATACAATACGCATCTTTTTTAATGTTCCTTGAAAGATGAAAGGATTTTCTCCTGAAAGCAGTGCCAGACGGCTAAGTGCCAAAATAAACCACGCACGATTTTTAGACTCCAATATTTCTGCTGCATCATATGCCCAGTGATTAAAATATCTCCATTGAGAATATATTGCCGACCCAAGTAATGAAATATCCGTGATATCATCGATGATTTTATCTAAAGCCTCATGATTATTTGCTGCCTGTCCATATTTTTCAGAAAAGGCGTGACCACAATCCATCTCAAAACCAAGAGCAACACAATCATCTGCCATAAAATGGTCTATTAATTCTATATAGTTGATGTTTTGGTCTCGAAATTTATCACACCACTTAACAGCAAAATCATGTATTTCTTTCATCTCTGCCACTGTGGTACACCTCCTTTACCATCTCTGTATCCGTTTATTCCTCTTCAGAAACAGTTCCAGCCAACTCAATATATTCCTTCAACTTCTTCTGCAACAGTTTCGTATCTTGTTGTATGTGCAAACAAAACTATATTTCAACTAGTATCTTCCACTTACCATTTCGCTTGCCGTTTTCACGAAATATCAAACCTTTTTCTTGCATTTCAACTGTTCTCGTTTTTACTGTTCTCTCCGACTTACCAATAGCACTTGCTAATTCTCTTTGAGTAATTGCCGGATTCTTTTTTATTTCCTGAATAATAGCCAATTCCTCAAAAGTGCAATTTTTGCACTTTGAATCATTACTAGTTGCACTTTGAATTACGCTTTGTTTATCAAAGTCTACATGCTCCAAAAGGATGAATCTGCCAAATTCCCGATGTGAATTTGGCAATATGACGTACTGATTCCTCTATTGATAATCCATTGTAGGAAAATTCCTTTTCAAATACAAGGTATGCAGTATGATAGCCATCCGTCAATGCTCTTTTGTAATACTCATAGGACTGATTCTCAACTTCCGTCATATCAATTTCGTTTGATAGATTATTGGCAGCGCGAAGCACCTCTATTCTCGTTGTTGTTAATAATTCAATGTCTGTTATATCTGCCTTTTATATATTAACTCCATAACAATCAATCCTCTCATCATCTTTTTTGCACCCTGTCCGGCGCACGTATTTTACCAAAACTACCATTCCGGCGGACAATCTATATCCTTAGAAAATTTGCACTCTTACATTTTCAAGTACATTTTTCCTGCTAAAAACACAGTTGCATATTCGCAGAAAAATCCCGTTAACCCGCATAAACTCAAGGTTTCTTTGACAGCAAGCACACCGTCTCAACGGTACTTTCATTGTCCCAATCTAATTCATACAATTCCTGCCCATCTAGAAAGATTGGAAAACGAAACTTCAGGCTCTTTAAAATTCTGCCACCCTCTTGTTCTTCCTCATAGATATTTACAGACTCTAAAAAGCTTTTCATAAATGTCTTTTTTTCTAAATCTGTAAATCTATCATATAGCTTATCAAAGAATAGCAGAAATTGATATACATTATTTTCCGATAACTTTTCCTGCTTAATATTATACAGTCTTGTTTCTACCACATCAATCGCTGTTTCAATTTCTTCTATCTCATCATATAACTTGTCTAATCGAAGCTGCATATCTTCATACTTTTTATCATAATGCTTGTCAGATACCGATAAATTATCCATCTGATTTGCCAGCTTATTTTTTGCACCCGTAGCCTGCATTAACTTTTCCTGCAAGCCTGTATGCTCTTTGTCAAGTTCCGCGGTATCTATGCTATTTCCTATATGCTTTCCAATCTCCGTTTTAAACTTATCATTATTTACAAGCTTACGAATCACTTCTTCCACAGCAGCATTAATTTTATCCTCACCCCATTGTTTGTGGTAATCGCATTTATGACCATTTATAAATGTTCTATGCTTACACGCATAATAAAAATAATCTCTATAGTATCCACCATCTGGATGTTTCTTACGATTAACATTGCCATACATACCGCTACTACACACCGGGCATTTAACAATCCCCGATAGAATATGCTCGTGATCCAAACTATGAGTTTTGATGTTTGCGACACCAGTTTCCTGTCTCTTTTTATGCACCTGATTCCACAATTCTTCTGAAACAATCGCTTCATGAATACCGTCGTTAAGCATATAATTGTCCTGCTTTACCACATGATACTCATTTCTCTTTCCAGAAATCTTCTCATTTTTTCTTCTGCCATAGGCTAGCTTTCCACAATACACAGGATTATCTAATACACCTTTTACAAATGATGTTGCGAACCCTTCAATTGTATTATTTTGACGAAGATTCTTCTTGTAGCCGCTATTGTTCAAAAATGAGGCAATTGCCGCAATACCCATGGTAGTATTGGCAAATTTATCATAGATAACTCTTATACCTTCCGCCTCATCTTCTGCAATCTTTAATTCTCCATTAACCAACTGATACCCATAAGGAGCAAAACCACCATTCCATTTTCCTTCTCTTGCTTTCTGTCTGCGACCTTCCATAGTCTGCACTAATATATTCTCTCGTTCAATTTCTGCCACCGCAGATAACACAGAAATCATAAGTTTACCTGCATCCTTGGAACTGTCAATACCATCTTCCACACAGATAAGATTAACTCCAAAATCCTGCATTCTCTGAAGGGATGATAATACATCCGCTGCGTTTCTTCCGAATCGGGATAGCTTGAATACGAGTACAAAATCAATGTTGTCTTTACCTGTTTCAATATCCCGAAGCATCTGCTGAAACTGTGGTCTACCTTCTACACTCTTGCCAGATTTACCTTCATCTGAATATTCTCCTGCAATAACCATCTCCTGATAGTCTGCATACTTATGTAATTTATCTTTTTGTGCATCTAGGCTGTAGCCATCTACCTGCATGGAGGTGGATACACGGGTGTAGATGTAGCATTTTTGTTGTTTAGGCATATAATCACTTTCTCCATTGTTATTAAATTTAATTTCTGTTTCTCTTGTCCCAACACCATTATATATCTTTCCCAACATTATTCAATAAAAAATAGACAGCCATAGTTCTGACTGTCTACCCGCAAATGAGATATTTGGAATTAGGGCACAACCCTCGCCTCTCAACGGACATTATTGTTCTTCTATCCTTTTATTAATTTTTTCAGCTTCATTAAGGACACGAAGCTGATACTCTGCAATTTCCTTCAAAGCTTCAAATCTGTCTTTCTTATCCATTCCTTCACGGATCATTTGTGCGTTATGCGATTCAAGGTTTGATAAAACTGTTAATTCATTTATTGTTGCATAATCTCTAACATTACTCTTTATTGCAAGTTCTGGGTTTACCTCTCTCCAAGCCTTTGCAGTAAAACCAAATAACGCTACATTAAGCAAATCCGCCTCTTCGGCATAAGGGAGCCACTGTAAATCCTCACGATAATTGCATACTGGAATCAGATAGTTTTTAACTGCATCCGTTTGGATTAAATAGTTATTCTTGGTTAAAAATCTTTTTGCATCCCACTCTATCTTTTGCAGATTATTCTCCGCTTCCTTTAATCGTTGAAATTCCTTAATTAAGTATAATTTGAACACCGGACTAATAGCAGATGCAAATTCAAATGCGATATCCTTATGTGCAAAAGTTCCGCCATATTTTCCACGCTTAACATACAATCCAACAGCATTCGTCTTTTCTACCCATTCTGATACGCTAGGGGTAAATGTAACAAGTCCTGCCTCTTTTTTAAAGTGTTCAGATTCGAACACTTTAAAATCCGGATTATATATTTCTTCCCATGTTGATAAAAATTCCAAAGTACTTCTATTTCTTAACCAATTTCGAATAACATCTGCAGCACGAGAATTATCCGATTTAGCTGCTGCAATATCTGTTATACAAATATAATCATCTGTATCCTCATACGACACAGTAACTGGTATTCCCTGAACTTTAATAATTCTATTTTTTGCCACACTTTTTATCCTCCTTCTCCTAATTCATTTACTCTATTTTCGAAAACACGCCTGTCTTTCTCTGTATGTATTAAGTTTTTGATATATCACCACATTTTTTTACGGTTCCAAATTCTATAAATATATTTTTTTCTTTTAACGTCCCAACTTGAACTCGCAAAATGAGACTTCAAGTTCTCATTTTGTGAATAGATACTTTGTGATTTCAAATCCAATTTAATTAATCTCTTCCAAACTTTCCAACTGCTTTAGTGCCTCTACATAAGCAAGTAACCTTTTCTTCTGAGCTTCTTTCATATTATGATAATCCGCAATTAGAATCTTCTCAGTTGGTGTTATTTCTCCCTCCTGCAAATCGAAATCTTCTTCCTTTTGCTCAATTCCTTTTCCTGTTAAAAGAGTTTCTGGTGTGACATCAAGGACATTGCAAATATCCATGATTTTATCCGCAGACGGATTCGTTTTCTTTCTTTTCCAATCGCTAATTGTACTGTTTGCAATACCTACCCTCTTACTAAACTCACTTTGTGTCATATTCTTTTCTTTTAATAAATAAAATACTCTCTCACTAATTATCATTTCGCATATACCTCTTTTATATTCGTTTATACGAATTCTACTACATTCTTTTACTTTTTTCAACATAAAAGAGTCGCTTGCGACTCTTTCGCGCCCGAGCGGAATGCTTATGCATTATCCTCATATCCGCGAGGTGCGCCTCCTGCCCGGAGGGCTTTTATTTAATTGGAAATGCAATTTCCAATTAAATAAAAAATCCTCCACCATCAAAGGTGAAGGATAACTTTATTCTCATCAAATTCTATTAGCCTTATATTTTCATTTGAACGCCTTATATGTATGCACCCCACATCAGCAGGATGCCAAGTATCTGGATCAAATTGTGTTTCTTCAAGTATGTCAAGTAATACAAGAGAAGCATATTTTTCCATCATCTCAGCAAGAAATGTGCAGCAGCGTTCAAACTCATTATTCAAATAAATCCTCCTTCCCATCTTTCTCCTGATAGGAATATTATAAAGCATTGCTTTGAATAATGGAATTCACAACGCTGGTGTTTTTCCAAAACTATTACCCACTCCTGCAAAGGGTTGACTGCAAGATACGCAAAAGATGTACATCCCTCTTTTGCTGGCATCTTGTTAGAGGGCTTCGCCCCCTAAAACCCCTGAATATTTACATTGCTATAACTTTTTACTATTAAAATCGCCGATTTGTATAACTTTTTGCTACACTTTCGACTTTTTAATATAGTTTTTACTATAACTTTATTTTTGGGGTGTATAACTTTTTACTATTAAAATCAGTGATTTGTATAATTTTTTGCTACACTTTCGACTTTTTAATATAACTTTTACTAGAATTTTCTTCTGTCCTGACTAACTTAGTCGCAACAAGCCACTCATTATAATCTTTATAGCCTCCCGGAGCAGGTAAATCTTCCACCTCATATCCTCGTTTGGCATATTTTTTCATAAGAGTATAGGTTGCATCTCTGCCTGCCTTATCATTATCAAGACAAAATCTTATGGAAGTTATCTGAGGATTCTCCCTTAAAAATGTTTCCAAAGGAGCATCCGATACCATTCCAAGTGCGAGCTTATTACTATCGTAATCTGACAAAATATCCACATAGCTCATTAGATCAATGGCTGCTTCAAATACAACCAGTTCACTGCTTTCAGTATTAACAGTATTAAAGCCATAGTTCTTATCATTTCCGGCGACATCACATTTAAAAGATTTTCCATTTTTATCAAATACACCCCGCATACTTGCAAATCTGGTTTTTCCATCTTTATCATTGCCCTTAAAGACAATGTTGTGATAATCTCTGCTTTCATAGATAAGACTATGGCTTACAAAATAGTCAATTACTGCCCTGCTTATTCCCCTCTCATGGTTGAGATACGAATAAAGATAGGCATTACTGTTTGCCGGAACAGGCAGAATAAATTCTTTCTTGTCTATTGGCTTAACTTCTACCTGATGATTAAGCTTTATCTCTTCTCCTTCTGGTATTCTTTTATACCCTGCAAAATCAAGCAGCCAGAAAACAGCATCCTTGACGCTCATACCTTCAAATACTCTCAAAAAGTCAATCTGGGAACCTCCATTATTTCCTTTTTCAAATTGTCTTGACCATCGAAACCAGTGACTTCTATCGTAAATTCTTATGGAATCCATTTCTTTTAAGGTATGATACTTTCCTATCTTCTTTACCGTATAACCAAGACTTGCAGCAACTTCAGTCAGGTCCACGCTCTTGGCTATTCTTAATTCTTCTTCTGTGAATCTTTCACTTCCTTCCATCAGCGTCCCTTTCCTTTCTCTGCTACAAATCCTGTACCAAGTGTCAGAGTTTTATAATCTGTTGCCAGTACTATATGAGGATTTTTGATAACCCCCTTTTCCTTGAAACTGAAAAACTCCCTGTTATCTCCACCAACTATCACATGATCTACAAGCGGAATACCTATAAGCTCACATATTTTGTTCATCCTGTCTGTCATCATGGTGTCAGCCTTACTTGGTAAAAGCTGTCCTGAAGGATGACAGTGGATTAACATTATACTTGCAGCATTTGAAAGGATACTGGCTTTTAGCAACTCTCTTGGATGAGCCATTGCCGCCTTTGCTACCTCGTCAACTTCGTAAAAAGTATCGGTATCAACAGCAATAGTTGCTCGCTCCACCTTCACCGCTAGGTCCTTCGGCACTCTTCGCAAGTTACGCTGATAATTGCCAGACAGGTGTACCGGAATTCTATTTATCTATAACTGAGTATTCAGTTGTATTCGGTGTTGTGAACACCGTATAGATATAATAGCCCTATTTTTTACACTTGTCGGTAACGTATCATGTCACAATTATTTGATAAAAGTAACGTCTGGTGTCATATATTTGCAAATATATTAAAGCTCCTTAATGTGAACCTTTAATTATATTATAAATAAAAGTTCTCATTTGTCAACTATTTATATTCACAAATGTGAACTTTTGTGTTATACTCATTTTAATAAATATTGGAGGTATACTTTAATGAAGGAAGAAAGATCAGAATTAGCTAATAAGATAAAAGAATATAGAAAACTCAAGAGTATGACTGCACAGGATTTAAGCGAGAAATCAGGAATAAATCTTTCTACTATAAAGAAATATGAAACTGATGGTAGAAATCCTAAAATAGAACAGTTGAAGAAAATTGCAGATGCACTAGATGTAAGTGTATATGAATTTATAGATTTTGAAATAAACTCCATCGGGGATGTAATAGCATTATTAAATAAAATTAATGAAGCAACCTCTATGTCTTATTCCATAGATGATAAAACTGGAAAGACCACAATTTCATTCGATTTACAGGAATTAAATAATGCTGTTCATGATTATGCTTTATATAGAAATGATACTGAATCAGAACTTCTAATTGAATGTCAGCAGAAATCTACTTCATCATTAATTAAAAATCTTATAATGAATAATATTAAACTAATTTAATATATTGGTAGCTGGTTGTAATAATGATTGCAACCAGTTTTTTTATATTTTAATGATGTTATATTTTCAAAATATACTTAAAAAGAGGAATGAGTGATATATATTCATATCTACTCATTCCTCTTGAAAGTTCTTTTGGCCACTTTTTATAAATTATTATAAAGTGTTAAAAATTATTTTTTCTTAATACCCAGTATTTAACTGGCTTTGAAGCCATTTTTTGTGGCCAGTTTATTTTTTCGTTTTGGCCAGTTTTTGGCCAGTTTTAAAATCAATTTATATGATTTTACGATAAGTTACAACAAGTTAAAACTTGGTGCATTAGTTACAAACCGCTTGTTTACTGCATTGACAGAATCTGGCTTTCGCTTAAAACCTAGATTACATTCTATCATGGAATGTTCTCGAGATAACATCCATCTGCTGCTCCTTAGTAAGGTCGATGAACTTAACAGCATAACCAGATACACGGATTGTGAAGTTAGCATATTCTGGCTTTTCTGGATGTTCCATAGCATCGATAAGCTTGTCCTTACCGAATACGTTTACGTTAAGGTGATGAGCACCCTGATCGAAGTATCCATCCATAACGTTTACAAGGTTAGCAACTCTTTCCTCTTCATTATGTCCTAATGCATCTGGGTTCATTGTCTGTGTATTAGAAATACCATCTAATGCCCACTCATAAGGAAGCTTTGTAAGAGAGTTAAGTGAAGCAAGAAGTCCGTTCTGCTCTGCACCATAGCTTGGGTTAGCTCCTGGTGAAAGTGGAGTACCTGCTGGACGGCCATCTGGCATAGCTCCTGTATATTTACCGTAAACAACATTTGAAGTAATTGTAAGGATTGATGTTGTTGGCTCTGAATCTCTGTAAGTATGTCTCTTCTTAATCTTCTCAAGGAATGTCTTAAGAAGCCATACAGCGATATCATCAGCTCTGTCATCATCATTACCATACTTAGGGAAGTCGCCTTCGATCTTGTAATCTACAACGATACCTGTTTCGTCACGTACTGTCTTAACCTTAGCATATTTAATAGCTGAAAGTGAATCAACAACGTGTGAGAATCCAGCAATACCTGTTGCAAATGTTCTCTTAACATCTGTATCGATAAGAGCCATTTCAGCAGCTTCATAGTAATATTTATCATGCATATACTGGATAAGGTTAAGTGTATTAACATAAAGGTCTGCTAACCAATCCATCATAGCATCAAACTTTGTAACAACTTCATCATAATCAAGATATTCTGAAGTAATAGGCTTATAAGCTGGTCCTACCTGCTCTCTGTTCTTAACATCAACACCACCGTTGATAGCGTAAAGTAAGCACTTAGCAAGGTTAGCTCTAGCTCCGAAGAACTGCATTTCCTTACCTGTCTGAGTAGCAGATACACAGCAGCAGATTGAATAATCATCGCCCCATGTTACCTTCATAACATCATCGTTCTCATACTGGATTGAAGATGTATCAACAGAAATCTTAGCAGCATACTTCTTGAAGTTCTCTGGAAGTCTTGAAGAGTAAAGTACTGTAAGGTTTGGCTCTGGTGAAGGTCCCATGTTCTCAAGTGTATGAAGGAATCTGTAATCGTTCTTTGTTACCATTGAACGTCCATCGATACCTGTACCACCAACTTCAAGAGTAGCCCATGTAGGATCTCCTGAGAATAATTCGTTGTATGATGTGATTCTTGCGAACTTAACCATTCTGAACTTCATAACCATATGGTCGATAAGTTCCTGAGCTTCTTTCTCTGTGATAACACCGTTATCAAGATCTCTCTGAATATAGATATCAAGGAATGTAGATACACGACCTACAGACATAGCAGCACCATTCTGAGTCTTGATAGCTGCAAGATAACCAAAGTATAACCACTGGCAAGCTTCCTTAGCATTCTTAGCTGGCTGTGAAATATCATAACCATAGCTTTCTGCCATCTTCTTCATTCCTGCTAATGCCTTATACTGGTCAGAAATTTCTTCTCTTAAACGGATAACATCATCTGTCATTGTTCCGCATCCGCAGTTATCATGATCTTTCTTCTTCTCTTCCATAAGGAAATCGATACCGTAAAGAGCAACTCTTCTGTAATCGCCGACGATACGTCCACGACCGTAAGTATCTGGAAGACCTGTGATGATGTGGCTGTGACGAGCCTTTCTCATCTCTGGTGTATAAGCATCAAATACACCCTGGTTATGTGTCTTGTGATACTCTGTGAAAATCTTGTGTAATTCTGGGTTTGGCTCGTAACCATAGTTCTTGCATGATTCCTCTGCCATCTTAATACCACCGTATGGCATAAATGCTCTCTTAAGTGGCTTATCTGTCTGAAGACCTACGATCTGTTCAAGGTCTTTCATAGACTCATCTATATATCCAGGACCATAAGCTGTAAGGCCTGCAACAACTTCTGTCTCCATGTCAAGTACGCCGCCCTTAGCTCTTTCTTCCTTCTGTAACTCCTGAAGTCTTCCCCAGAGCTTATTAGTAGCTTCTGTAGGTCCTTCAAGGAAACTTTCATCTCCGTCATATGGTTTGTAGTTGTTCTGAATGAAATCTCTTACATTGATTTCCTCTTTCCAAAGTCTACCTTTGAAACCATTCCATTGTTCTTTAACAACCATTTTGAAATACTCCTCCTTATGTTTTTCTTTGTACATTGTATACATTGTTCAGTCAAAATAAAATTGGTCATTCCTTGTTTTTAACTTTACAAGTACATTGACAAATCTCTAACAATTTCGACCAAACGTATCGTATCATTTTGTCAACATAAAATCAATACTAATTTTCATAGTTCTTAATTTAGTACAATCTTTGTTTTTTTATTGATACAAACTAATCATTTAAACTGAAATTGCACCTTTTTTATCCCCTGTTATAAAGTGATAAAGGCAGTTCAAGTCCATTATCTTCAAGCAGCTTCTTATCTGTCAACACCTTTTTGGTCGGTGCATCAGCTATTATCTTTCCATTATTTATAAGTATTGTTCTTTCGCAGGTATCCATTACCATATCTAAATCATGTGACGCTATAAGTTTCGTCTTGGAAAATGTATTTAAAAGGTTGATGAGTTTTCTCCTATTAGATGGATCCAATGCTATAGTCGGCTCATCCATCAATATTATATCCGGAACAACCGATAAAACCGTGGCTATCGAAACCATCTTCTTTTCTCCACCTGATAACTTATAGGTCTTTCTGTCAATAAGCTTCTGTGCTCCTACTGACTCAAGCGCATTTTTCACAAGTCTGTCTGTTTCCTCTTTGGAATATCCGTAATTTTTCGGAGCAAATGCTACATCATCATAAACATTTGTCATAAATAACTGACTGTCTGAATCCTGAAACACATATCCGGCCTTTTTTCTTATGTTATTCAAATTCTTCTTATTAAGATTAAATCCGTCAACTATTACTTCCCCGGAAAATCCGTCGCACAAACCGACAAGTATCTTTAATAATGTAGATTTACCGGCTCCATTTGCTCCTACAATTCCTACACTCTCGCCTTCTTTTATACTTATGGTTATATCGGACAACACATTTTTATTATTCTCATATGCATAAGAAATATTCTTAATTTCTATCATTTTTTCCTCCGTCATGTCTGTTAGTATATCCCTTAAACTCTGCATCATAACCCCTCAGACACATACTGCTGTATATATCCTGTGCCCTGTCCATACTCCTTAGTAAAAGCTGTCCGACTAAAGGTCCCCATGCCTTTATATTAATTCCTTTCTGGCCGGGCGCCCTTAATGAATATGCCTGCATAAGCTTATTCGTTTCTTTTGCCAGAACATTTATATACCTATATATAAGAAGTATCATCGTAACCAGTATTCTTGGAACATGAAGCACTCTCAATGCATGTCCGATTTTTTCAATAGATGTGCTTGCTATCAGTATGTATGCCGCCAATACGCTGTACACTCCTTTTAACATAAGTGTTATCATGGATATAACTCCGGCTCTGATGCCGACATTTCCTATATGCATAATTATTTGTGTATCATAAAATGGATTAAAAATCCCGACAATGCATACCAACGGAAGTATAAATCTTAACCTTTTTATACTTTCCATAAATGATATTTCGCCAATCACAAAAAGGACTATAAGGTACACTGACATCCTTAATAGTCCTGACAAATTATATTTTTTAAATGACACAACTGCAATAATATAACCGAAAGTCACAAGTATTTTTAACACCGGATTAATATTATTAAGCCATGTATCCCTTGCTGCCATATCATCAAGGGTCGCAAATTCATGCATTGCTTTATTAAGCCTGCTCATTTATCTTATCTTTCTTCCCTTTTTTGAAAAATTTAAACAAATAACATGCTGCCGTACAAACAGCAATTACAACAAGGCTTCCCGCTATTCCCGAAACTGAGGTTCCGGCAGGTGACTCCGAATTCTTAAATGAATAATCAGGAAGTAGCGCAGTTGTTGTCTGCACCTGTTCTGCCTGCTCATAAACAGCTCCTGAATTTTCAAGTTCAGTTGTTCCTGTTATTTTTTCTATTGACCACTCAAGCCCGTCCGGGTCAGATGAAGCCACCAGTGACAATGCACCTGCAATAACTACTGATGAAACCACAAGAACAATCATTGTTACAGCAAATGATAATCTGTGTTTTTTCTCATTATTATCTGTATTTCCTATGCCCCATAACAACTCAGGTCTTGCCTCATATACAAATATAAGAACTGCTGCTGTTATAAGCCCTTCCACAAGTCCGATTGCCAAATGTATTGGCTGCATAACAGATACAAACACGCTAAACGGAAGTTCTGTAATTCCTGAAGCAAGAGTTTCCAAAGTTACAGAAAATGCACCCAATTGTAATGTAAGTACACATCCGACAACAGATGCTATCGCTATCTTTACTTTGGATGCTCCATTTTTCATTATTAATTTCCAGATTAATAATGAGCCTATAAAACAGCCATAAAATGCCATATTCCATATATTACAGCCTAATGCCAGCAAGCCTCCGTCTGCAAACATAAGGCATTGGATAAGCAGTACACCTATCATTGTCAGGAAACCTGCATATGGTCCAAGCATTGCTGAAACAAGCATGCCTCCACAAAGATGACCTGATGAACCTGTTCCCGGAATTGTAAAATTTATCATCTGGGCAGCAAACACAAAAGCTCCCATTACCCCCATAACCGGAACTTTCTTTGGGTTATCTTCTAATCTTACTTTATTTACCGAAACTCCTGCTATTGCTATCGAAGCTGCATACATAGTTCCTGCAACAGCCGGTGAAACGAGCGCATCTGCCATATGCATATCTGTATTCCTCCAAAATCAAACTAATTTAATCTTTCAGAATTGTATAAAAAAATAGAGGAGGCAGCAAGCCTCCCCTAGGGTTATTATTGCATTTATTTTATTGTTTATTACTGCTCCATGAATTCCTTTACTTCAGCCTTATTGATAAAACCAATGCTCTGTGCTGCAACTTCACCATTTTTGAATAATAATAAAGTAGGAATTGACATAACTCTGTATTTCTGTGCAAGCTCAGGATTCTCATCTGTATTAACCTTGCATACTTTAACAGCATCTGTCTCCTTAGCAACTTCTTCTATTATAGGTCCAAGCATCTGGCATGGTCCACACCAAGTTGCCCAAAAATCAACCAAAACAGGCTTGTCTGCTTTAAGGACTTCCTGCTCAAAATCATCCTTTGATACATGTAAAACTGCCATATAATCCTCCTTGTTTTGCGAAGCAAAATCCGAGTCCTTTGACGAGGAGAGGATTTAGCCTCCTTGTTTTGCGAAGCAAAATCCCAAGTGTGCTTGCCACACTTTGTGCCCTTGACGAGGAGAGGATTTAGCCTCCTTGTTTTGCGATTTGCGTTTTCATTGGCATTCCTATGAATAGCCATCATACCATCTTACTCAATAGTATCTTCAACAACTTCTTCCTGCTGCTTATCCTTGTGTCCCCTGTCCTGTTCAAGGAACAGGAACTTTCTGGTTGCAAAAAGCACTATTATGCACATAACTCCGACAAATGTGTCAACAACCGAAGAATGTGATACAACTATCGATCTTGCTATTGCAAACAGAAGCACTTCAACAACCGTTCCGGGAGTATGCACGCATAACATCTTAATAAGCTCAACGCCGACTGCCAATGTCATAAGTTCTTCGATAAACAGATTAAACATATCTGACTCAGCCATAATAAATTCCGGAGTAAATGCTTCGATAATTAATTTGATTGTAAATATAACTATCATAATTATAAGAAGTACAGAAAGTATTAATTCCAATACCCTTGCAAATCCATATATTATATCCTGAATCTTCTTTCTCATTAAACTGCAATCTCCAATCCTTATAGTACATTTATATTACAAAATGTGATGTTACACTGTCAAGTCCAATCAGTTCGTCAATAAGCTCCTTTACAGATGTTATCTTGTTTATTCTTCCCACATTTGCCCCACAAAATACAAGTCCGTTATCTATATCACCTTTAACTGCATTGATTAACGCCTTTGTTATACAATATGGAACCTCTTTGGGATTACATTTTGCAAGACATTGATAACATTTATCAACAGGCATCTGCGACCTGCTTACTCTTTTTATAAATTCATTATTAATGGCTCTTCCCGGCAATCCCACCGGACTCTTAATTATACACACATCGCTGTCTTTGGCATTAATATATGCCTGCTTATATTCCATTGATGCATCACATTCATATGTCGCAACAAATCTGCTCGCCACCTGAACGCCGTCAGCTCCTATTTCAAGCATATGACGTACGTCACGATTGTCAAAAATGCCTCCCGCTGCTATTAATGGTATATGAACGCCAAATTCTTTTTCATAATCCTCTTTCACATCAATTATTTTCTTTATTTCATTATCAACATATTCACTGCCAAATGTTTCTTCTTTATCAAGTTCATCCATATGAAACCCAAGATGTCCTCCTGCCTTAGGGCCTTCAAATACCAAAAAATCGGCAGTTCTCTTGTATTTTGATGCCCACTGTTTAAGTATTACCCTGCATGCCCTTGCGCTCGATATTATTGGTGCTATCTTTGTTTTACTGCCATTTACCAGTTCCGGAAGGTCAAGCGGAAGCCCAGCACCACAAATCACAACATCTGCACCGGCTTTTGCTGCCTCTTTCACATGTTCTCTGTAATGCTTAAGCGCAACCATAACATTAACACCTACAAGACCTTTTTCCCCATTTGAATTAATCTTTGCATATTTTTTGGCATTGACTACGCTTCTGCCTATCGCTTTCAATGTACATTCTTTTGGATTATTTTCAAAATCTTTATCCTTGTATCCAAGCTGGGCACTGGATATAATTCCGATTCCACCTGCTACCGCCACTGCACCCGCAAGTGATTCTCCACTCACTCCTACGCCCATTCCTCCCTGTATTATCGGGTAATCTGCTGCCATATCCCCTATGACAAGCTTATTTATATATTTCTGCTGACTCATAATTATACAATTCTCCTGATATATTTTATACGATACTTTTATAATCAAAGTATTTTGCAAAACAAATTTTATATCAGAATATACCTAAAGTCAATCCTCTATATTTTATTGTCTGCCTTCGTTAGCAAAATATTCTTTTACAAGTTTAACAACAACTCCTGAAAGCAGGAACACTGCTATAAGGTTAGGTATTGCCATTAATCCGTTAAATGTTTCCGCAATACTCCACATAAGTCCAAGATCCATTGTGGCACCAACTATTGCAACCAATGCATATACAAGCATAAATGGCTTATTAACACGGGTTCCAAACAAGAATTCAATACATCTTGTTCCGTATAATCCCCAGCCTATTATTGTAGAAAATGCAAAACAACACATAGCAACAGCAGTAAATATTGATACCCAGTTTCCATAAGTAGCTGTAAAACCTGAAATAGTAAGCTCTGCACCGGCAGCACTTCCGTAACCTACACCTACACCACTGCATAATATAACCAATGCTGTTAATGTACATATAACAATTGTATCAACAAAAACTTCAAATATTCCAAAAAATCCCTGCTTAACAGGTTTTCTTGTATCTGCACATGCATGTGCTATTGAACCTGTACCAAGTCCTGCTTCATTAGAAAATATTCCTCTTGATACACCTTTTTTCATACTCATGAAAAAGCTTCCGACAGCTCCACCCGTTACAGATGCAGGTGTAAATGCGCCCTTAAATATAGATGTAAATACATATGGGACATTTTTTATATTTAATAAAACAACTCCCATCGCAAGTATTATGTATAACAATGCCATAAAAGGAACTAATTTTTCAGTTACACTACCTATTCTCTTAACGCCTCCGAGAAGGATAAGTGCAATTAATACCGCAAGAATTATTCCTATTATAAGGTTAACGATAGCAGCCTTATCTTCGGATAAAATATTATAATTAAACAATGCTGTATCTATAGCTGTAGTAATTGTATTAACCTGTGTCGCATTACCTGTTCCAAATACTGTTAATACACCAAATGCTGAAAAAAGATATGCAAGCCAGTGCCAATGCTTTTTCAAACCATTCTTAATGTAATACATAGGTCCGCCTACATAATCACCATTACTGTTTTTCTCACGGAAATGAACCGCAAGAGTAACTTCTGAAAATTTAGTACACATTCCAAGCAATGCTGAAACCCACATCCAGAATACTGCTCCGGGACCACCTATTGCTATTGCTCCGGCAACACCGGCTATATTTCCTGTACCTACGGTTGCAGCAAGCGCTGTACAGACTGCCTGAAACGGAGTCATCGCACCGTCAGATGCCTCTTTCTTTTTAAGCATCCTTCCAAGTGTAACCTTCATGGCATATGGAAATTTGCGAATCTGAAGAAATCCTGTACGTATACTCAGTACCAGACCGACACCTATTATGCATATCATTGCAGGAACTCCCCATATAAAATTATTAACAGCACTATTTATTGATTCTATCGTAGATAACATGTTTATATTCCCTTCTGTAATTAAGTATGACCAACTTAAAATAGGTCGGCATAACTAGGAAATTATAACATACTTCTGCCTTTTTGAATAGAAATTTTTTCACGTTCCATTTCAGCTAAAAGTCTGGTAACTGTCCATTTACAGTTAGTATCTGTCATTACCGCTTTATAGTCGGTTGTAATTCCGCTATTTCTTAATAGAAACAACAATTTATCAAAATGCTTCTCACTAACATTACAGAAAACTATTAAAGAAGTTTTCTTATTGCCTGTGCTGCTTAAAGGTGCAGTCAGCTTTTCCTTATTTTCGCCGATAACCTTGGAATTATTATTGTATAATTCTTCTATGTATTTTTCATATTCTGATGCCTCAACACATGAACATTTTATGCGCATATTTGATGCAAATTTTATAACTGTCTCTGACTGCTCTACATTAAATAATAATAATTTTTCCATATCAGTTGTCCCCATCTTATGTTCCGGTAAATATATCCTGATTAACCTATAAGCTTTTTATCTTATTAATTTATCTTATTAATTTATCTTATTAATTTATCTTATTAATTTATCTTACAGACTTTTTATCTTATTAATTAAATTATCTTACAGGCTTTTATTTATTTTATAAGCTTTTTAATATCTGCCAGTGCTTCTGAGTGTTTCTTAGAAGTTGCGTTTGGATTACGTCTGATAATCTTTAATATCTTTCTGTAATCTCTTGTTGTCTCTTCACTCATGCTTTCTTTCTGTGCATCAAGCGAGCTTATAATCTGATTAAGGGAATTGTCTCCCTCTTTTGTATTTTCATCACCATTGCTGTTCTTAAAGTATTCTTTAGCTCTTTCAGAAATATTCTGCAAACTTTCAAGCTTGGTATTCTTTAACTCTGACATGCTTCTCTCAAATGACTGCATCTTCTCTTTAATTGAAATATGCCTTGTCTTTGATTTAATCTCAGATAATGCTTCTGCTCTCTGTTCTGCCTTTTGTTCAGCTTTCTTTTCTTTGTTTTCTTTATATTTTCTGTAATCCTCTTCAGCAAATGCATATACAACTTCAAGTCTCTTAGAAACTGTCTTTATTGCCTCATTGGTCTTAGTAAATCTTTCAAGCGTAGCCTTTAAATCCATAGCCTCGTTGAATGACTGTGTGAAGTCGATTGCAATTATTACAGTAAGTATAAACGATATTATATCTACCACAAAAACAGGTATCATCATTACCAGACTCTCTATAGGTCTGTGAACAACCTTTACCAGAAGTACCGAGAAAAATCCCCATCCTATTGAAACAAACAGACATATATGTCCTTTTACATTAAATGGTTTATCACTGTAATCCCAGTATCTTACCCCGAAAAGCTTTTCCATACAGCATCCTGTCACGAATTCAAGTATTGTCGATGATATCATTCCCATTATAAATATTAACGGTATACTGTCACGCACATTAATCGTACTTAAAAGAATTACTATTGCTCCTGAACCATATATTGGGAGAAATGGGCCATGTAAAAATCCTCTGTTAACCCATTCTCTCTTTCTTACTGATACATAACAGCATTCCCATATCCAGCCTATAAAGCAATATATATAGAAGAATAAAAGCCATTGTGTCAATGAATAATAACTCATATATACCTCCGAAATAATATTATGATGTAGATGTCAAAAGTATAAAAGACCTTTTTACACGCTGAAAAAGCCTTTTTACCCCAAACACAAAAAAACACATCAACACATAAATAATTTATACAATTCTATCATTTTTTATTCATATTTACAATCTTAGCCCGAACCATTTTCTTCCGTGTCCTACTCAGATACAAAACCTCATTATTTTTCAGTACAACTTTTTCTTTATTTATTTTTTTAATATAATTCAGATTGGCAATAACTGACTGATTAATATAATCAAATCCATATTCCGAAAAAATGCTGTATAAATCCTTTAACCTCCCATAAAATTCTACATTTTCATCAAATGTATGCATCATTATCTTCCGGTTATCGCTCTCAAAATAAATTATATTTTCTATATTCTCCACAAATAAAATTCTATCACACATATAAGTAAATATATTGTGCTCTTTATCAATATTATTCTTCCCCATAAAATCATAATATCAATAAACTCTTTTGTTGCAAGGGCATATTATGACCTGAACAAATCTTCATTTTCAATGTATCTCTTTATATCTTTTATATTATTAAAATGAGCCAGCGCCCACATAAGTTTCATTGTTATTGACTCTGTTGTCATATCATTTGCGACTATTATATTCTCTCCGGAAAGCTCTTTGGCAACCTCATATACATCGAGGTTCACTCCCTCATACATACACTGGGTTGTGATAACTACTGCAATTCCACTTTCTGCAAGTTCATGTATCTTTGACACCACATCATTATCATTGTTAGGTATGCCACCCATTCCGAAGGCTTCTATAATAACGCCTCTATAGTTATCTTTTATGTAATCAAATATTTTTGTTTCTATTCCCGGAAACATTCTTATATTAATAATGTTCTGACACATTTTTGTATCTATATAAAAATCATTATTTACATTTTCTAAGGTCTTATAAGACTTGTTATATACAATATTTCCATTTTCTATCCTTGCTGCATTATCACAATTCACACTCATAAATGCATCAAAGCTTTTCGTTTTCATTTTCACGGCATGTGTACCGGATATAACTGCCCCTCCAAAAACTATATACACACCACAAACACCTTCAGATGCAAAATGTATTGCATCTGAAAGATTTTTTATGGCATCGGTTCCGTGAGCCTCAATAGGTAACTGCGAACCTGTGAGGATTACCGGTTTTGAAAGATTTTTTAACATATATGAAAGTGCAGCAGCACTATAAGCCATAGTATCTGTACCATGTGTAATTACAAACGCATCATATTCCTTGTAATTATCATACACAGCCTCTGCTATCTTTGAAATAAGCTGCGGATTCATATTGGTACTGTCCACATTCATTATTGATATTCCCTTAACATTACATTTTTCCCGGCATTCAGGAATATATGTCATAAGTCTGTCTGCATCTATAGCCGGAACAAGCCTGTCATCTATATCTTTTGAGGCTATTGTTCCGCCCGTCGCAATTATTAAAATATCTTTCATATTATTTATTCAACCTCAAACTGTGAATTATAAAGGTCAGCATAAAATTCTCCCTTTGCAAGAAGCTCTTCATGTGTTCCCTGTTCTACGATATCTCCATCCTTCATAACAAGTATCATATCGGCATCTTTTATTGTCGAAAGACGATGCGCAATAACAAAACTTGTTCTGCCCTTCATAAGGTTATCCATGGCTTTCTGTATCTGAATTTCAGTTCTGGTATCTACAGATGAAGTTGCTTCATCAAGAATTAATATTCTGTTATCCGCAAGAATTGCTCTTGCAATTGTAAGAAGCTGCTTCTGTCCCTGTGATACATTACTTGCATCCTCATTAAGTTCCATATCATAACCACCCGGAAGTGTTTCTATAAAATGATGCGCATGAGCTGCTTTAGCTGCATTGATTACTTCCCCATCAGTTGCATCTAATCTTCCGTATCTGATGTTTTCCATAATTGAACCTTTATACAGCCATGTATCCTGAAGTACCATGCCAAATGCATCTCTTAACTCACGTCTGTTAAAATCTTTTATATTATGTCCGTCGACAAGTATTTCGCCTGAATTAACATCATAAAATCTCATAAGAAGCTTAACCATTGTAGTCTTACCTGCACCTGTTGGTCCAACAATTGCAACCTTCTGACCCGGTTTAACTTTGGCACTGAAATCCTTGATAATTGTCTGGTCTTCTTTATAACCGAATTTTACATGTTTAAATTCAACTTCTCCCTTAATCTCATCAAAATGAACAGGATTAGCTGCTATCTGATCTTCCTCTTCTTCATCAAGAAATTCAAATACTCTTTCTGATGCTGCTGCCATTGACTGAACCTGATTAATAACCTGTGCTATCTGCTGTATTGGCTGTGTGAAATTCTTAACATACTGTATAAATGCCTGAATATCACCAATTGTTATTACTCCCTGAATTGCAAGAAGTCCACCGGTAAGAGCCACGCATGCATATCCTAAATTTCCTACAAACATCATTATTGGCTGCATCATTCCTGATAAAAACTGTGATTTCCATGCTGAATTATATAATACCTTATTAGTGGCATTAAATTCATCAACCATTGTCTTTTCCTTGTTGAATGATTTAACTACAAGATGACCGCCATATGTTTCTTCTATCTGTCCATTTATATGTCCAAGATATTCCTGCTGTGTTTTGAAAAATCCCTGGGATTTCTTAACTACAACAGATATAAGACCAACAGATATAGGAAGTATGACTATTGCAATAAGTGTCATTAATGGTGAAATACTTAACATCATTACAAGTACACCTATCATTGTCGCTGTTGAAGATATTATTGTTGTTATACTCTGGTTAAGTCCCATTCCCAACGTATCAACATCGTTAGTTATTCTCGAAAGCACTTCTCCGTATGTTCTGCTTTCAAAATATTTCATAGGCATACGGTTGATTTTTTCAGAAATCTCCTTACGAAGTCTGTAGCATACCTTCTGTGTTACACCTGTCATTATCCAGCCCTGGATAAAATTAAACATGGCACTTGCAAGATATAAACACAGAACTGCTATAAGTATTGAACCGATTCTGCCAAAATCAATACTTCCAGTTCCTGCTATCTTTTTCATAAGTCCCTCTGAAAGTGCAGTTGTCGCTTTCCCCAGTATCTTAGGGCCTATAACATTAAATACTGTTGAAACAGTAGTTACTATCATAACAATAAATATTGCTATTTTATATTTACCAATATAATTAATCAGCTTTTTAATTGAACCTTTGAAATCCTTGGCCTTCTCAACAGGCATCATTCCGCCTCTTCCCATCGGGCCTCTTTTTGGAGCATGTTTAGCTTTAAAATTATTATCTGCCATAATTACACACCTCCATTCTCAATTCCAAGTTCTTTTGCAGAGAGCTGTGAAACAGCTATTTGCTTATAAACTTCACAGTTTTTCAGCAGTTCTTCATGAGTACCTTTACCTACAATTTTTCCTTCTTCCATAACAAGTATCTGGTCAGCATGAAGAATAGTACTGATTCTTTGTGCTACTATTATTACGGTACTGTCTTTAACTTTACCTGCCAATGCCTTTCTAAGTGCCGCATCTGTCTTTAAATCGAGGGCAGAAAAACTGTCATCAAATATAAATACTTTTGGATTCTTGGCTATAGCCCTTGCAATAGACAATCTCTGTTTCTGTCCACCCGATACATTTGTACCGCCCTGCGCTATAGGACTTTCATATCTGTCTGCCTTTGCTTCAATGAAATCATCTGCCTGTGCTATTGTAGCAGCTTCTTTTATTTCATCATCTGTAGCATCTTCATTTCCATATCTTAAATTAGAAGCTATTGTTCCTGAGAATAATATTCCCTTCTGTGGAACATATCCTAATTCATCCCTCAGCTCCTGCATACTTAGCTGTCTTATATCAATTCCATCAAGCGTAATCTTACCGTCCGTAACATCATAAAGTCTTGGTATAAGATTAACGAGTGTAGACTTTCCACATCCTGTACTACCAATAATTGCAGTTGTCTTTCCCGGTTCAGCAACAAAATCTATATCATCAAGTGCATTTGCCTTCGCATTAGGATATCTGAAATTAACATGCTCAAATCTTACAACACCTTTATGCTGCTCTATCTTCTTTGGTGATTCAGGATCTGTTATTGACGATTTTGTTTTTAATACCTCATCTATACGATCAGCAGCAACTCCGGCTCTTGGTATCATTATTGACATCATTGTAAGCATAAGGAATGACATTACAATCTGCATTGTATAAGTTATAAATGCTGTCATTGCGCCAACCTGAAGATTTCCGGCATCTATCTTATGAGCAGCAACCCATATAATAAGAACTGACAATCCATTCATGATGAACATCATGGCAGGCATCATAAAGGTCATAACTCTGTTTGTAAATAACATTGTCTTTGTAAGATTTCTGTTGGCAACGTCAAATCTTTCTTCTTCTTTTTTCTCCCTGCCAAAAGCGCGGATAACAGATAAGCCTGTAAGGATTTCTCTTGAAACAAGATTGACCGCATCTACAAGCTTCTGCATAAGCTTAAATTTAGGCATTGCAACAACCATAAGAAGACCAACAAACGCGAGTATTAATAATACAGCAAGAACAATTATCCAGCCCATTCCGGCACCGGTCTGTGTAACCTTAATTATTCCACCGATTCCCAAGATAGGAGCATACAATACCATTCTTAACATCATTACAATAACCATCTGTATCTGCTGTACATCATTGGTTGTTCTTGTAATAAGCGATGCAGTAGAAAATTTGTCTATCTCTGCATTTGAGAAACTCATTACATTCTTATATACGCCTGCTCTTAAATCACGTCCGACACCTGCACCTACTCTTGATGCAAAGAAGCTGACAAGAACCGTTGTCACAGCCATAAGTAATGCAAAGCCAACCATCTTTAATCCGGCTGTCCACAAATATGATGTCTGAAGCTTATCCATATCCATTCCGGCAAGCTGTTCCATATTCTTTGCATATGAAATTCCCATCGACTTAATCATTGTGCTTCCAAGTGTATCAAATGATTTCTGCATTTCATTTCTTATCTCTGTAAGGCTTGATTTATCCATCTTTCCGGACTTAATCAAAGATGCGAAAATCTGTCTCATATCAACACATGTAACCTGTGTAGGATTGCCATTTTCATCATCCATTTCCTTTGTAAATGTAGTAAGCTCAACACCCATCTGCTTTCCAAGCATTTCTACAGGAATATCCTTAATCTGACTTACATCAACTCCCATCTGATTTGCAAGAGTTTCCCTGAAATTATCCTCTGTCACTGATGACATCTGATTATTCATTATCAGAGCCATTGACATAATATCATCATATTTATCAAGCTTTTTTTCTGATTTGACATTTAAATTATAAATGCCTGTTTCATTGTTATAATCATAACTGCTTTCCCAAATATCTAATTCTTCGTCAGTCATGAATATCTTAGCAGTTTCATATTCTTCTTTAGTTATAGATTCAGGCATACTATGAGACACTCCCCCATTCTGGATACCATTATCTATAATATCTGAAGTGTATTGCGGTAATGATAAATCACAAAATGCCTGTAAAAACAACAATGCCATTATGATTATCACTGATTTCCAATAAGGTGCAACACTTTTTAACATTCTGCCCATCAGCTTCACCTCTCTTTTTCATTTTCCCATTATTCTGCATTATTTCCATTATTTTTTATATATGGTAATATTTTACGCGTTTCCTTATCATATCACCCTTATAAATTCTTAGCAATTAATGTTTTATGTAAAATTGTAAATATTTCATAAAATATTTTATGCTCTTAAACTGGTTTGCCAAAATGTTTGTCTTTCTAAAATTAATGTTTTCCATTGCAATACATAATGCTTCATGGTATAATCTTGCGCGAGTATTATTCAATATATACATGCCTCTGCACAAGCAAATGCTTCTCGTGGCATTATAAAAGAAAATGCATCACATTACATTATTCAATTTATCATCTTAAAACATGCATAATATATTTATGTGGAGTGACCATACTTTTATTATATGGCATTTACACATCTGCAAATTTATGCTGTCTGTAAAGTTATATATCTGTGTTTCATTTTCTGTGAATCATGCTCATTTTCCCAAATAAATTTAAATGTCTGAAAGACAGGGAACTTATCAAAGGCAGGGAATCTATGAACTTGTCTCTGCAATATTTTTACAATATCTTTATTATAATTATTGATAAGCCGTTTTATCAGACGAAAAAGGAGAAAAAATGAACAAAAGCAACTCAAAAACAATCTTCACAACCAAGTATATGGTACAATTGGCACTTATGATTGCAATCATTCTTGTAATGTCATTCACACCTCTTGGTTACCTTAAAACACCAGGATTATCTATTACACTTCTTACTATTCCGGTTGCCATTGGTGCAATATTATTAGGTCCTGTAGGTGGTGCAATCTGCGGTCTTACCTTTGGTCTTACCAGCTTTTATCAGTGTTTTAGCAGTGCCATGGGAATTGTGCTTCTTGGAATTAATCCTGTAGGTACATTTATAACTTCTGTAGTCACACGTTTTCTTGAAGGTCTTCTTACCGGTCTTATCTTTAAAGGTCTTCACAGTATTAAAGGTGTACAGAAATTCTCATATTATATAGCAAGTTTTGCATGCCCTGTACTTAATACAATATTATTTATGAGCTCACTTGTTATTTTCTTCTACAATTCTGATTATATTCAGGCATTTGTAACTGCTCTTGGCGTTGCAAATCCTTTTACATTTGTTATTGCATTTGTTGGTACACAGGGAGTTATTGAGGCTGTCATCTGCTTTATCGTGGCAAGCATATTATCAAGAACTCTTTATGGAGTCCTTAAAAAGAATGCACTTTAATAATGTGTTTTAAATAAAAACAACCGGTACATCTTCAGCTTCAATCATACGATGAAGATGTACCGGTTATTTTTGTGTATCATAATTATTTCCTACATCAGTATTTTACTTCTTCTCCATCTCTTTAACCGCCATATCATATTCTTCCTTGGAATACTTTGTAAGTATCTTCTCTTTATCTATCCCAAGTTCAAGCATGAAGGTTATGGCACGTACTATCGCCCGCTCTCTTTCCTGCTCTACACCCTTTTCTATTCCTTGCTGTATTCCATCTGCAACACCCCTCTGGTACTGTTCTTCCTTCAGTATCTCCATGTGCCCTTCTTCGTCATATTCGTAAATGCTCACTCCGACCACCTCACTTCTATTCT
>ERZ1106969.582-NODE-582-length-36367-cov-52.038555_pt1 | contig 36367 bp, 28 predicted proteins | sample MGYA00403685_ERZ1106969 | MGnify/ENA primary metagenome ERZ1106969 (study PRJEB35170, sample SAMEA104062416) | human gut metagenome | biome: human gut; feature: human-associated habitat; material: faeces | place: Denmark | collected 2012-05-18 ... | reverse complement strand
ATTCATATTGCACGAAGCATTACGATAAGCCTCAAGACATAAATCATGTTCAGCAGGGGCTTCCATGATTTATAGAGTCTTATCTCCATCGTGCAAAAATTAAATAGGCTATATAACCAGACGGAAACGCCTATTATATAACAATTTATTCATATTGCACGAAGCATTACGATAAGCCTCAAGACATAAATCATGTTCAGCAAGGGCTTCCATGATTTATAGAGTCTTATCTCCATCGTGCAAAAATCATAAATTGTTATATAATAGGCGTTTCCTGTGTATATATAGCCGTATGGCAGAGCAGTTGATTATGTAGATGCATAAATGTATTTTAGCTTATATTTTATATTAATGATTTTTGCACTATGGAGATGAGACTTAATAATCGTGGAAGCCTTTTCTGAACACGATTATTGCTTTAAAAGGCTCATCGGAATGTTTTGTGCAACATGAATTAATATAAAATATAAGCTAAAATACATGTCTTATATATATATGTTATATATGAATATGCCCTATATACAACAACCGCTTTATAATTTGCGCTTGCTGTAAGTATGGAGAAGCTCCTGCTTACAATCATACAACTTCTTTGACAGGTCTACGTGAACCTCCTGTGGGTTTACAAGTCGTCTTGACTCATCCCATAAGCTGTTCTGTTCCTTCTTGCAGTACTCTTTGATTTCCATAACAGAAGGTGAATCGTATACGCAGATACCATCTTTAAATACAGGAACCAGAATTTCACGTAATGAATATTCACCGGCATGAAGAAGAGTCTGCTTCCATGTGTTTACAGGGTCAAATAATAATAATTCGTCAGATTCGCTGTAAACCTCATCGGCAAGTGCGATAAGGTCAGCCTTAATCATTCCGTTATTGTCATAAACTCTGTAAATAGTCTTATTTCCCGGATTAGTAATCTTTTCAGGATTTTCAGAAAGCTTTATCTTAGGGATAAAGTTTCCGTTATCGTCCATAACAGCCGAAAGCTTATATACACCACCAAAGGCAGGATTATCCTTTGATGTTATAAGATTAGTTCCTACACCCCATGAAGTGATGGCAGCACCCTGAGCTTTAAGTGAGTCAATAAGATATTCATCCAAATCACTTGAAGCAGAGATAATAGCATCTTCAAAGCCTGCATCATCAAGCATTTTACGAGCTTTCTTGGTAAGGTATGCAAGGTCGCCTGAATCAAGACGGATACCGTATCCTTTAAGCTCAATACCTTCTTCACGCATTTCCTTAAATACGCGGATTGCGTTAGGAACACCTGAACGGAGAGTGTCATAAGTATCTACAAGCAGTATGCATCCTACAGGATAAAGCTTGGCATAAGTTTTAAATGCTGTGTATTCATCAGGAAAACTCATTATCCAGCTGTGTGCATGAGTTCCCTTAACAGGCACGTTAAACATCTGACCTGTAAGTACATTACTTGTGCCGACACAGCCCGCAATAACAGCAGCTCTTGCACCGTAAATTCCGGCATCAGGACCCTGCGCACGTCTAAGACCGAATTCCATGATTCCGTCGCCTTTAGCTGCGTAACATACTCTTGCAGCCTTGGTAGCAATAAGGCTCTGATGATTTATTATATTAAGAATAGCAGTTTCGACAAGCTGGGCCTCCATAATTGGAGCAATAACCTTTACAAGAGGTTCTTTAGGAAATACTACAGTTCCCTCAGGAATAGCATAAATATCTCCTGTAAATGTAAATCCGCTTAAATACTGCAAAAAGTCCTCATCAAATAAATTAAGTCCACGTAAATAGTCAATATCATCATATGAAAAATGAAGATTTTTGATGTAATCAATTACCTGCTCAAGACCACATGTAATTGCATATCCGCCATCACATGGATTATTACGGTAGAAAGCATCAAAAATGACCTTTCTGTTGTTGCCGGTTTTAAAATAACCTTGCATCATTGTAAGTTCATAAAGGTCAGTTAAAAGAGTAAGATTTCTTGCCATTTTCTAATCCTCTGAAATAATTTCAAAATCGTTAATTATTTGTTTTTCTTCTTTTTGAAAAGACCTTTTTTCTTAGGCTCTTCAACAACTATTTTGCCACCTCTTACAGACTTGATGCCTGTAATGTAGATACCGCTTACTTCAGCCTTGATTTCAGCCTTGACAGGTATCTGTTCAAATACCTTAGGGTCAGCCATAAGTGTCATAATCTTTGGACCGATTTTAGCCTTTACGATAGGCATCTTGCTTCCACGAAGATACTTAGGTGTCTGCTCAAGAACCATTTTAGGAAGTCCGGCATCTTTAAGCTTTAATTTCTTCTTGTCGATAACGAGCATAGACATAACCTGCTTTGCAGCATCAATCTGTTCCTGCTGTGCATCCTGTTTCTTACGAAGCTTGTTTCCTACAATCATTAATGCAATAAATGCAGCTAATAATATACCTACAATTACCAATAATACTATTGACCATACTGGCATAAATATAATTCCTCCTCGATAAATAATTAAATAAAATATAAAAATACAAAGGCATATCAATAATTTGAAAATGCCTTGTATATTCTACCATATTGATAATAATTTGAAAACACAAGAAATTCTAAATAAGTGCTTTATTTTTTTCATAGGTTTCTGCAACAATATTTCTTGTATATGCTGCAATGTTTTTGCGGTCTTCAGCCGAAAGTGTGCTTAAATCTATTGGCTCACAGAATTCTATAACAGTATGTGCTTTCTTTATAAAAGGAAGCTGGTTTTCAAATATTGCTTCTGTATTGTTCTGAACCATAGGAATAATCTTTCTTCCGGATTTCTCTGCAAGCTTGAAGCTGCCGGCATGGAATTCCAAAACACCGTCACCCTTGTTACGTGTTCCCTCAGGAAATATAACAACGGAAGTATCGTCCTTTAAAAGCTCAATACCTTTAAGAATTGTCTTAAGACCTTCTTTTATATTCTTTCTGTCAAGAAAAAGACAGTTCATGTTCTGCATCCATCTTCTTACAAAAAGAAACTTGCTCATTTCCTTTTTTGCGACGAAAGCAGTTGGTCTTTTCATTAAAGAATATGAAACAATTGTGTCAAAGAAACCGTGGTGGTTGCCTATGAATACAACAGGTTCGTCTTTTGGAATATTTTCAAGACCGATAATTGTAGTCTTAGTGCCTGCAAGAAAAAGTATAAGTTTAAACATAAATCTTACAATTGCAAGAGAACTCACTTCTTTGGCACGCGGATTGATTTTACCTATAATCCATTCAACAGGCAATAAAATAATGTTAGTGATAAAAAATATCAATAACACTAATGCTATTAAAATTAAACGTAACATGCGTAATCCTTTCCGATAAATTCTGATTAATCTATAGATATAAATTTACGTCAAAATGCGCTGATTTGCAATAAACATTTATATTAAAATCGTCATTAAAAATCATAATTAATCCACAAGGTATGATTTTGCGTTGCTGCTGTAGTAAATATTTCCGTCATCGGTTACAAACACCGCTTCAATGCCGTCAAGTGACTCAATAAGCTTAAGTCCGTCATCAAGACCGAGCGCAAAGCAGGTTGTGCTTAAGCAGTCACCATCCAGCGATAAGTCAGAGATAATAGATACGTTGGTCAAATGATTATCATAAGGATATCCGGTGGACGGATTTAAAATGTGGTGGTAAAAATTACCGCTTTCATAAAAATATCGCTCATAAGTGCCGGAAGAAACAACGGATTTACCGTTAATTGACAGCTTAAGAAGCAGCTCGCCGGTCTGTGTAAATGGTTTTTTGATGCCAATGGTAAATGAAGAAGTGGCAGTCTTTCCACCAATACAAAGACAGTTGCCGCCAAGGTTGATTATGGCACTTGTTACGCCTTTATCTACAAGATAGTCCTTAATTCTGTCGGCAATGTAACCCTTTGCTATTGCACCAAGGTCTAACATTGTGCCTTCAGGCATGTCTATAATGTAATTATCGCTGCCTTCCTTTTTATTAAGTGAAACATTTGTGTATCCTACATGTTTTACGGCCTCGGAAATGGCAGAGCTGTCAGGAACAACAGGTTTGTCGGCAGTAAAGTCCCAAAGACTGGAAACACTTCCGATAGTAATATCAAATGCGCCTTCTGACAACTGGCTGTAATAAAGCCCACTTTGAATAAGTGAGGCTGTTTCTTCGTCTATTTCATTAGTTTCGCCATGATTTACCTTATATATATCACTTCCTGCCATGGTTCGTGAAAATTTTTTCTCGTAATAATCGCAGAGAGCAAGAGCCTCATTTAAAACATTTTTGGAAACATTAGTATAAGAGTCTATTGAAACATAGGTGTTAAGCTTATAGCCGGTAACATTAACCGGATCGGTCAAAGTCTGCTTAGGCAGGCTGCATCCCGAAAAAAAGCCGCAAAGCACAATAATAACTGACAAAACAGCCAGTCTGCTCATGAAAATGCGGGATTTGAAAAAACTGCCATTTAAAATACGTAAGTTGAATTTATTATTAATAAACATAATTTTAATCCTTAATTATTTATATTTATAATGGGTTTTATATACAAAATATTTAATATAATCATAATATATGAAATATTAATATGCTCGGTTTAAGAGTAATCAGCCGGAAATATTTATGACGGAAAATATTTTTATATAAATTTCTGACCGTCTGTGTATTTCTGAACTCTTAAATTATATCAAATAATGAAAAAAATGTGAAATCTCTTTTATTTTATGATTATTTATGTTATAACGAATAGGTCTGAAAATTGGTCATCCGATTAATTTTTAAAAGTAATGTGAAGGGTAAGAAGGCAAAATAAAAGCTTGATTATCCATTTACAGCAAATTGCTAAGAAATGAGGATTATTATGAAAAAGAAGTTATTTAGCGTAATGATGGCAGCTACATTGGTTGCATCACTTACAGCATGTGGTAAGAAGAAAGATACAGCAGAGAAATCAACTGTTTATACAGATATAACAGCAGAAGAATATCAGGGAACAGTTAAGGATAGCAGTGAAGTATACAAGAAATACATCAATGTTCCTGATTACAAAGGAATAGAAGTAACTGTTGACCGTTCAACACTTGATGTTTCAGATGATGATGTAGAGCAGTATATCAACAGTATATTAACACAGAGCGCTTCTACAGAAAGCAAGAAAGAGGGTGTTACAGCAACAGGAGATACAGTAACACTTGATTACAGCGGTAAGAAGGACGGAGTAGCATTCTCAGGCGGAACAGCTACAGATGTTACTTATACAATAGGTTCAAAGAAGTTTATCACAGACCTTGATGAAGGACTTGCAGGACTTACAGTAGGTAAGGAATATGATATACCATGTACATTCCCTTCTGACTATTCACAGTCAGACCTTGCAGGACAGAATGTAATATTTACAGTAACAGTAACTTCAATACAGGAAACAATAGTTCCTGAGCTTACAGATGAATGGGTTGCCAATAATGCAGCTTCTCTTGGTTCATCATCAACTACAGTTGCAGATTTAAGAACAGAGACTAAGAATCTTCTTATAGAGAACAATAAGTCAACATTTATAAGCGATAAATATTCTTCTATATGGGAGAGCATAAGCGGGAACATTAATGTAAGCGGATATCCTGAAGAAGAGCTTAACAGCATCTTAACTACAATTAAGGACAATGCACAGGCAGAATATCAGTCATATGCTACAGTTTACGGAGTTTCAGATTTTGCATCATATCTCTCAGCAGCATACGGATTCAGTTCTGAGGATGAATTCAATGAGTATATTGATGGATATGCAAAGGATTACCTTAAGGAAAAAATGTTTGTAACACTTGTTGCAGTAGAAAATGATATAACAGTAAGTGCAGATGAAATCAACGAAACAGGAGCACAGCTTGCTTCTTATTATGGTTATGACAGCTATGATGCTGTAATTGAGCAGGCTGGTAAAGAAATCAACAGCGAGATAGGTTACCAGATACTTTACCAGAAAGTACAGGAATTTATCTGTGACAATGCTAAGGAAGTATAAAGAAAGATTTACATTATAAAGTTAAATACCACAAATCCTTCTGATAAATTAGATGTGATTTGTGGTATTTTTTTGCATTATAGTGTAAAATTAAAAGGTCAGACATAATTTCTGAAGAATAATATATAGAATTTAACAAAATAAACGGAGGAACCGATGAACCAATTTATACCAAAGATATTTGATACTATGAAGAGCTATTCAGTAAGCCAGTTTGTAAAGGATGTTGTGGCAGGAATTATTGTTGCGATAATAGCGCTTCCTTTATCAATAGCACTTGCGCTTGCCTCAGGTGTAGGACCTGAACAGGGTATTTATACAGCTATATTTGCCGGATTTGTTATTTCTTTCCTTGGAGGAAGCAGGGTGCAGATAGCAGGCCCTACGGCAGCATTTGCAACTATAGTAGCAGGTATTGTTGCTAAGAACGGAATGGAAGGACTTGTTGCTGCTACAATCATGGCAGGAATTATTCTTATAATAATGGGATTTCTTAAATTTGGTAATCTTATAAGATTTATTCCTTATACAATTACAACAGGTTTCACATTTGGTATTGCAGTAACTATATTTATAGGACAGATTAAGGATTTTCTTGGACTTACATTTAATAATTCACCTATAGAAACAATGGATAAGGTTAAGGAATGTATAAATACAATCAACACCTTTAACTGGGAGGCACTTGTGGTTGGTGTGGTTGCGCTTGCTATCCTTATTATATGGCCAAGATTTAAGGCACTTGAGAAAATACCTGCTTCATTGATAGCGGTAATAGTTGCCATAATAATGGTTAAAGCAGCCAATATGAATGTAAAGACAATTGGAGATTTATACACAATTTCAAACAAGATGCCACTTCCAAAGGTTCCGGCAATAAGCTTTGAAACAATAAGAACATTACTTCCTGATGCATTTACAATAGCTGTACTTGCAGGAATTGAATCATTATTATCATGCGTTGTTTCAGATGGTATGATTGGAAGCAGACATAAGCCTAATATGGAGCTTGTGGCGCAGGGGGCAGGAAATATCGTATCTGCTTTGTTTGGTGGAATCCCTGCAACAGGAGCTATTGCACGTACAGCGGCTAACGTAAAAAATGGCGGACGTACACCAATAGCCGGAATGGTTCATTCGGTAACACTTCTTATAATACTTCTTGTTCTTATGCCATATGCAGCATGGATACCAATGCCTGCGATAGCAGCAATTCTTTTCATGGTTGCATATAACATGAGTGGATGGAGAGAATTTATTTCATTATGTAAAACATCACCAAAGAGTGATATACTTGTACTCGTAACAACGTTTGTTCTTACAGTTGTATTTGATCTGGTAGTAGCCATTGAGGTGGGCGTTGTTATGGCAGCGTTATTATTCCTTATGAGAATGGCTAATGTTACAGAGGTTAAGAGCTGGAAATATATCGGTGAAGATATAGATGAGAATAACGATCCTGAAAGTATTAACCTTAAGAAAGTGCCTAAGGATACGTTAGTTTATGAAATAATCGGACCAATGTTTTTTGCTGCGGCTGATAAGTTCATGGAAATACATACAGATGCCGGACTTAAGGCTGTTATCATAAGAATGAGAGGTGTTCCGGCAATGGATGTTACAGCCCTCCGTTCATTAAAGAAGATTCACGAAATGTGCAAAAAGAGAGGCATAACACTTATATTGTCACATGTTCAGGAGCAGCCAAGAACAATGATGGAAAAGGCTGGTTTTGTTGCAGAGGTAGGCGAGGAGAATTTCTGCGCTAATATAGATGTGGCACTTGCACATGCACAGGAAATAGTACAAGGCTAGAAAGGAAAATGTTTATGAAAACAAGGAAACTGGTAACAAGGATACTTATAAGCATGCTTTTGGCTGCGCTGGCAGCAGGAATGCTTGTTGCATGCGGCAAGAGTGATAAGCAGGAAAGTATCGATGATAAGACAACATTTACAGTAGGATTCGATGCGGAATTCCCTCCATATGGATATAAGGATGAAAGCGGAGAATATGTAGGCTTTGATTTGGATCTGGCACAGGCCGTGTGTGAAAAAAATGGCTGGACACTTGTAAAACAGCCTATCGACTGGGATTCAAAGGATATGGAACTTAATTCCGGTTCTATTGACTGTATATGGAACGGTTTTACAATTAACGGAAGAGAGTCAGGTTATACATGGTCTACAGCATATATCGACAACTCACAGGTTGTTATAGTAAAGAGTGGTTCTAATATTAATTCACTTTCTGACCTCAAAGGAAAGACAGTTGTTGTACAGGCAGATTCTTCGGCACTTGCTGCATTCACAGGTGAAGATGCAGATGAGGCCAATGTTAAATTATGCGAAAGCTTCAAATCTTTACAGCAGGTATCAGATTATAACAGTGCATTCCTTAATCTCGAATCAGGTTCAGTAGATGCAATCTGTATGGATATAGGAGTTGCATCATATCAGATAAAACAGCGTGGAACAGCATTCAGAATGTTGGATGAAAGAGTATCTACAGAGCAGTATGGAATCGGTTTTAAAAGAGGTAATACAGAGTTAAGAGACAGAGTTCAGGAAGCATTAAATGAATGTCTTGCTGATGGAACATTTAACCAGATAGCAGAAAAATGGGAACTTACAGATTGTATATGCCTTGGTAAAGAGGGTACAGATTCAGCATATTTACAGGACACAACCAGCGCATCAAAGAAGGGATTTTTTGAGAGCTTTACAAGTGTTGTTGCCCAGTTGTCAAAAGGTATGCTTGCTTCTTTAGGCATATTTGTTCTTACACTTGTATTCTCAATGCCATTGGGACTTGTGCTTAATGCAATAAGAATGTCACATTCAAAGATATTACAGTGGATAGCAAGAATTTACATTTCAATAATGCGAGGAACTCCTCTTATGCTTCAGCTCCTTGTAGTATTCTTCGGACCATATTATATATTTGGAATGTCAGTTTCATCAGAATATAGATTTTTTGCGGTAATTATAGGATTTTCACTTAATTATGCTGCTTATTTTGCAGAGATATACCGTGGAGGAATAGAGAGTATACCGGTTGGACAGTATGAAGCAGCACATGTTCTGGGATACTCAAAGATGCAGACATATTGGAAGATTATATTCCCTCAGATGTGTAAAAGAGTACTTCCTCCGGTTACCAACGAGGTAATAACACTTGTTAAGGATACATCATTAGCATTTGCACTTGCTTATACTGAAATGTTTACCCTTGCAAAGCAGGTGGCAGCGGCACAGGCAAGTATAATGCCATTATTCATAGCCGGTCTTTTCTATTATATATTTAACTTTGTGGTAGCACTTGTTATGGAAAAGATAGAGAAGAAAATGCAGTATTACAGATAAGGAGGAGAGAAGCAGATGAAGTTATTAGAGATAGAGCATTTAAAGAAAAGCTTTGGAGATACAGAAGTATTATCTGATATATCTTTAAGCATAGAGGAAGGCGAAGTCGTAGCAATAATAGGACCATCAGGTTCAGGTAAATCTACTCTCCTTCGCTGTGCAACAATGCTTGAGACAATGGACAAGGGAAAACTCATATACTCAGGTAAGACAGCAGCAACGGATGAAACAGGTACATCAGTATATGCACCTAAGGAAGAACTTAAGGAAATGCGTAATACATTTGGACTTGTATTTCAGAATTTTAATTTATTCCCACATTTTTCAGTATTAAAAAATGTGACAGATGCACCAATAAGTGTACAGAAACGTTCAAAAGAAGAAGTTACAAAGGAAGCTATGGAGATTCTTTCAAAGGTTGGACTGGAAGGAAAAGAGAATGCATATCCATGCCAGCTTTCAGGCGGACAGCAGCAGAGAGTAGCTATTGCAAGAGCGCTTGCAATGAATCCTAAAATGTTATTTTTTGATGAACCTACTTCGGCTCTTGATCCTGAGATAACAGCAGGAATCCTGAAAGTTTTAAGACAGCTCGCAGATGAGAAGATGACCATGATTATAGTAACCCATGAAATTGATTTTGCCAGAAAAGTAGCTGACAGAGTTATATTTATGGATAGTGGTGTGATTGTAGAAGAAGGAAAACCAGAGGATGTAATAGACAATCCTGACAATGAAAGAACCAAAGCGTTCCTTCAGAAGCTTGAGAGATAGAAGATAAAATATATAATTAATATATAAAACGATATAAAAACAGTTGTAATGAAAGTGTAAGTTATTAATATTTATTTGATAAATATTGATGGATTTATATTTTATATTACAACTGTTTTTTGCTATAAAAAACAAAAAAACATACCATTCGTGCCAAAAACACCCCTAAAAATGACAGTTTGTGCCAAAACTGGAAAAATTATAGAAAAAAATTTTTTATTACTATATAATATTTTTACAGAAAAAATATGTGATTAATTAATCCGGGGATGAGTATCAGGGTAAGTTTAACAGGGATGAGTAAAAGGGTGGAAAATGAAAAATAAAATAAAAAAATTAATGTATATTGTATTGGTTATGCTGGTTTTAGTATCGCTGCTGGCATGTGGAAATAATACCAAAACAGATATATCGGGAAATGGAGCTACATTAGATGATACACAGCCATATTTTAATACGGTTTTTCATGTTATAGCCAAAGGTGAAAAGGGATATTATTTTATAAGTAAGGCAGAAACTGATAAAAAATATACTTCGGATAATTTTCTCTTTTTTATGGATGGTACAACGAAAGAATGTATAAAATTGTGCGGAAAAGCAGAGTGTAATCATAAAAATGAAGAGTGCAATGCATATTTAGGAAAAGATTATTTAAAGAATATATATTTTTATAACAATAAATTGTATTTAATAAAATATGAAAATGGAAAGGCGGTCTTAGAAGAAATACTTCCTGACGGAACTGACAGAAAGAAAATAGGAGAGATAGGAACGAGTACAGGAAAAGAGCAGGTTGCCCAAAAGCTGGCCTTCAGTGGTGATAATGTATATATCCTTGATGGAAATGAGAATGAAAGTTCAGAGAATGATATACAGACAGTACGTGTGTATAAAATGTCGCTGTTAGATGGGAAAAAGGAAGCTGCATATGAATATAAAGGTTTTTTGGCAACAATCAAGAGTTTAAGAAGTTATGGTGGAAACATATATTTTAAATTAGATTGTATGGTAGAAAAGAATACAGATAACAATTCGTCTGGTAACGGACGAAGACAATTTAAAATGTCAGGCGACGGAGTGGTTAAGATAGATGGAAAAACAGGAGAAACATCAAAAGTTTTGGAGGGCGTAATATCAGATTATGCCATAGATATTGATAGCAATAATATTTACTATTATGAATATTCCAAAGGATTATATTGCATGGATGCAGGAACCGGGAAAAGTGAACTTATATATAAGGCTGATGATTCAACCGCTTCATGCGTAATGTCATATGACGGAAATAATATTTATCTTGATAATACAGACTGGGTATCCTGGGGACATGTATATGGTGGAACACCTAAGTATGACAAAAAATGTTTTGTTCTTGATAAGCAGGGAAATAAAACCGGAGATGTAGATATTAGCGATTTAAATCTTATATATTATGGAGATTCTGAATATCTGTTTGGTGAAAAATATGGAGAAAGAGAAGCATCTATGGTGTACATAGAAAAGTCAAAGCTTCCGAATACTGAATGGAAATATGTAGTAGAAGAATAGTGGTAAATAGAAATTAAAGATTATAAGGAATGGAGGAGATTAATATGAAAAAGAAAAGTATTATTGCATTATTTATTGTTCTAACAATAGCATGTGCAGGGTGCGGAAAAAATACAGCAGATAATAAAGAAGATGGTGGAGAGGCGACAACAAGAGAAACCCTTGCTTATAATGATACGATTGAGAAGATTGAGGGAACAGAAGTTTCAAGAGAAGAGGGGACTGATTCAACAATTGTCACAAAAAAATATCAGGTTTACACCATTACATATCAGGAGAAGAATTTTAATATAAAAAGCAGAGAACTAATAAAAGAGGCACCTGTTTATGGTACCGGAGGATATGAGTGGAAATATGAGACAGAGGACAGGTCTTTGCTGTATGATTTGCATTTTCCACAAATAGTAATACCATATACAGATGAGACAGATAAAGCTATGCGTGTTAAATATACTCTATATAATTGTGAGGGCTTTTTATATGATCAGGAAATAGAAGAGAAAATGCCACAATCGATAAACAAAGCGAAAGAAAAGCATTTTGAAAATCTTACAATTGAAGCACGTAAGGATGAAGGATATACAAGAGATATGTATGTAGTAATTCCAACACCTTACTATGAGGGTGTCGATGCTCAAAATGAAAATTTTTTTACTGATGCAAAAGAAAAGTTGAAAAATGCGGTGATTGGTGTTGAATGCACATATGCTGATGGATCTATAAAGACATATTTGTATCAGCTTGAGAGAGTAGGAAAATTTATAAATATATATCAGTTGACAGTAGAATAGCATTATAAAAATGCCTGTGGAATAAAAATTAGAGAATGGCGAAGATATGGGAGAAATTAAAAGATTAATTAATCGTAATTTTGTGGTTCTTTTATTTATAGTAACAGTAATAAATGGTGTTTTATTTTTATACGCGCAGACTTCAGGCAGCAGTATGAAATTATTTCTTTGGGAAAAGGAACAACGGCTTGAATTAACAGAGAGATATAAAGATAGTACACCTGAGGATGCTATTCATAATATGAATAAATCCAAGGATGATAAATTAAAGGAACTATTTGAAACATGCGATGATGTACATTTAGAAAAATTAAAGAACATTGTTAAAGATATGCGGTATACTTTTGAGTATTTTAACAATTATCATTCAGAGATAGAAAGTACACTTGAAAATGCGGAAAAGCTGAAAAGAATATCAATATTTTCAGATCCAGATTCTTTTAGTTATAAAAATCTGTTAAAGACTGCGAAGGATTTTGAGAGGGTAAAAAATGTAAATGTTAAAATAGAAAATAATACAGCAGTTTCACAGTTTACAAGCTATTATTACACATTTTATCTGGCAGTAGCTGTAATAGTGTTTCTTATTTATAATATATTTAAAGAACGTGAAAATGGAATGTGGGATATGGTTCATGGTGCATATTCAGGAAGAATGAGACTTGGAGTTATAAGGTGCCTGATTATAGCATTGTCCTCATTAGCTGTTACGTTTATTTTGTATTTTACAACATTGATAGAATCATTTGTGTTGTATGGGGGAATTGAAAGTCTGAATACTCCGATACAAAATATACAGACGTTTGGAAAGTTTACATATGTAATGGATAAATGGCAGTATTTACTGGTTTTGTTTGTATTTTCATGGATTGCTGTTTTTTCCGTATGTATGCTTATATGGGCAATGTTTGTAATTTTCAGGAATAGAAATATTGCACTTGTTACAGTTGCATTGTTTTCTGTAATAGAGTTTATGATTTATAATTCAACAGCTGTACAAAGTGTATATGCTATTTTTAGAAATGTTAATATTGTAAGATTGTTCAGGGTAAATGAAATATATGGCTCATATGTAAACAGAAGCATAGCAGGAAGAATTGTTTCGGAAAAGCTTATTACACTTGTTGTTATTGTAATATTTATTATTGCAGCTGCAATTATAGCAATAGCCGGAACTACCATAATGCGTCCTATAAGTAAAAGAACACTTATAGCAAGGGCTGTTGATAAACTAAAAGAGGGATACCAGCATTTGTTTAAAAATATGCCGTTTGTTGTAAAGGAACTGCACAAATTACTGATAACAGGGCGTGGCATTGTTATTGTTTTAGTTGCGGTGGCAGGATGTATATATTTTTGCTTACATGGAAGAATGACTTATTCGGATGCAGTTCTTGAAAAAGAAAATACATATATTACAAAGGGCGGAAAAGACTATAGTTACATAAATTCGTTGATAGAGGAAAGACAGGAAGATTACAATGCGGCATTGCGGCTGTATGATGAGATAGAAAGAGAATACGGTCAGGAAGAGTCGTTGAACGAAGAGTATCTTTCTGCTAAAACAACATTGTCATATTATCAGGAAATGCTAAAAGGTGTTAATGAATACATAGAAAAAAAGGAGTATTTAGAAAGTATAAAAGAAAATTATGGCATTACCGGGTATATGGTGTCAGACAGACCATATGATAATATATTTGGCGAGCAGTCAAAAACCAGAGAATTAATTCTTATTATGATAATGATTTCGGCTACTATGCTGGTCATGTCAGAAAGTATGCTGCTTGAAAGCAAGACAGGAATGTATTCTATAATAAAACCGGCAGCAAGAGGAAGAAAATGGTTTGAGGTAAGGAAGGTATTTGCCGGAATAATAATGACAAGCCTGATATTCTTACTCATATATGGAATAGATTTCTTTATATTAAACAGGTTTTATGGGATACATTTTATAGATGCGCCACTTATGAGTGTGACATTTATGGAAGGCAGAGGCGCCGGATATAGTATAGGAGACTGGATTTTGTTAAGAGCTGTCATAAGATATATATTATCGGTGGCAGCATGTCTTATCTCAATGTTTATATCAAAGGTCATAGGAAAACGTGGAAACAGAGCCTTTTCGATAATAATTGTAATTATAATGCTTATAGTCACATTTGTGATGAATAAATCAGGATTATTATTATAATAGTTAGATTAGTAATAACTGTAGAAAAGTATAAAATATAAAGTTTTTATTAAAATCACAAAAAACGACAGCATGCTATTGACAGCATGCTGTCGTTTTTGTATTATACATAAATCGGTCTACAGATAAGATAAGGAATGGAGAATAATTATGAGAAAAGAACCTCTTAATTGCGGGGAGCTTATAAAACGTCTTAATGACATTCTTAGCAGATGCGCCAATAAAGATTTGAAGGCGGATGACATGACTGCATCACAGATAAAGATGATGATTATTATAAGTGAAACAGATGGTGAATGTATAACGCTCAAAGAGCTTGAAAAATATTTTGGAGTGTCGCAGGCAACAATAGCAGGACTTGCATTAAGGCTTGAAAAAAAGGGAATGATAGAAAGCTTTTATGATTCAAAAGATAAACGTGTAAAGCATGTAAGACTTACGGATAAGGGCAGAGATATGTGTAAACATGCAGGTAAGGCAATGATAGAAAAAGAGAAATGGTTTTTATCTGCGCTTGATGAAGATGAAAGTAAAGAGTTACACAGACTTCTGCAAAAAGTATACGATTCGATGAAAAATAATTGCAGAGACGAAGAAGAAAATAATTAAAAGAAAGGAAATAGAAGAAATGATAAAAACATTAATAAAATATGTTGGTGAATACAAGAAAGATTCTATAAAAACACCAATATATATGATTTTTGAAGTGCTTTTTGAAATACTTATTCCATTTGTTACGGCAAGTATCATAGATAAGGGAATACAGGCCGGTGATATGGGAAAAGTATGCATGTATGGCGGAATAATGTTAATACTTGCTTTTGCGAGTCTTTTCTGTGGAATACAGGCGGGAAAATATGCAGCTTCAGCATCTACAGGATTTGCCTGTAATTTAAGAGAGGGAATATACGAAAATATACAGAATTTCGCATTCTCCAATATAGATAAATACAGCACAGCAGGACTTATAACAAGAATGACAACAGATGTTACCAATGTGCAGAACGCATATCAGATGTGCCTTAGAATTGCAGTAAGAGCTCCACTTATGATGATATGCAGTATGATAATGTGCTTTATCATTAATCCTACACTCAGTATGATTTTCCTTGGTGCGCTTGTATTTCTTGCATTTATCCTGTTCTTTATAATTTACAAGGTAACACCAATATTTACAGAGGGATTTTCAAAATATGATGATTTGAATGCCAGTGTTCAGGAAAATGTTTCAGGAATAAGAGTTGTTAAGGCATTTGTAAGAGAAGAACATGAAAAAACTAAGTTTAGCAAGGCAGCAGAAAGTTTGTATAAAACATTTGTAAGAGCTGAATCATGGCTTGCATTTAACAATCCGGTCATGATGTTTGTAATATATGGAAGTATTGTTGCATTATCATGGTTTGCAGCACATTTTATAGTTGATGGAAGCATGACAACAGGAAATCTTACATCTATGTTCAGCTATGTATTAAGTATGATGATGTCACTCATGATGCTTTCAATGATATTTGTAATGCTTTCAATGAGTACTGCAAGTGCAAGAAGAATTGCAGAGGTTCTTAACGAGAAGGCAGATATAACTAATCCGGAAAATCCTGTTATGGAAGTTTCTGACGGAAGAGTTGATTTCAACCATGTTAATTTTGCATACAAGAAAGACAGCGAAACAGATGCATTGCATGATATTGATGTACATATAAATGCAGGAGAAACTATAGGTATCATAGGTGGAACGGGCTGTGGTAAATCAAGCTTTGTAAACCTTATCAGCCGATTATATGATGTCAGGGAAGGCTCAGTATGCGTTGGCGGTAAAGATGTAAGAGAGTATGACCTTGAGACTTTAAGAGATGAGGTTTCAGTTGTTCTTCAGAAAAATGTGCTTTTTTCAGGAACTATTCTTGATAATTTAAGATGGGGTGATGAAAATGCAACAGAGGAAGAGTGTATTGAAGCGTGCAGACAGGCTTGCGCAGATGAGTTTATAGAGCGTATGCCGGATAAATACAACACATGGATTGAACAGGGCGGTACTAATGTTTCAGGTGGACAAAGACAGAGATTGTGTATCGCAAGAGCACTTCTTAAGCATCCAAAAGTACTTATACTTGATGATTCAACAAGTGCGGTAGATACAGCTACAGATGCCAAAATAAAGAAAGCATTTGCAACCAAAATACCTGGAACAACCAAGATTATAGTATCGCAGAGAATTTCAAGTATTCAGGATGCAGACAGAATACTTGTGCTTGATAACGGAATAGTAAGTGGTTTTGATACACATGAGAATCTTATAGAAAATAATAAAGTATACCGTGAAATCTACGAAGTCCAGACACAGGGCGGCGGAGATTTTGACGAGGCACAGTAGAAGGGAGCGTGGAATTATGAAAATGGATAAGAATAATGCAAAAACAGATAAATTTAATACACAGAATCCGCTTCCATTGATGAAGAGACTTATCGGATATATTTTAAAGAATTATAAATTTTCATGCATTATGGTTCTTGTTGGAATAGTTGTTTCTGCTCTTACAACCTTGTGCGCAACGCTGTTTATTCAGAAGCTTATAGATAATTATATTATACCTTTGACAATATCTGCGGTTCCTGATTATTCGCCTCTTGCATCAGCACTTATTAAGCTTTCTGCTGTACTTATGGCAGGTGTATTATGTTCATACCTTTACAACAGAATCATGGTAAATGTCGGACAGGGAACCATGAAAAGATTAAGAAATGAATTATTTACAAACATGGAATCTCTGCCAATCAAATATTTTGATACACATGCACATGGTGACATAATGTCTGTATATACTAATGACATAGATACATTGCGCCAGCTTATAAGCCAGAGTATTCCTCAGGTTGTTAACTCATGTATAACTTTGATTTCTACATTTGTCAGCATGATAGTACTTGATATTCCGTTGACAATAGTTTCGGTTATTATGGTTATTATCATGTTATATGTAACTTCTAAATTAAGTGCGTTATCAGGAAAATATTTCATTGAACAGCAGAAGGATTTAGGTAAGGTTAATGCATATATTGAAGAAATGATGGAAGGACAGAAGGTTGTTAAGGTATTCTGTCATGAAGATAAGAGCGTTGAGCAGTTTAAGAAGATTAACAGACAGTTACGCGAAAGTGCCAATAACGCCAATAAGATTGCAAATGTTACAATGCCAGTCAACGGAAATATAGGAAATATAAGTTATGTATTATGCGCACTTATAGGTGGTGTGCTTGCGCTTAGTGGATTTTCAGGTCTTACAATCGGAACACTTGTCGCATTTTTAAGTCTTAATAAGAGCTTCACACAGCCTGTAACACAGATAAGCCAGCAGGTGAGCAGCGTGGTTATGGCAATGGCAGGAGCAGGAAGAGTATTTGAATTATGTGACGAGAAGCCTGAGAAAGATGAAGGATACGTTGAACTTGTTAATGTAAAATATACATCAGCAGGAGAAATTGAGGAAACTGAAGAAAACACAGAAATGTGGGCTTGGAAAAAGCCGGGAGATAATGGCGGAAAAGCTGACTACAGAAGACTTGAGGGTGATGTAACATTTGAAGACGTTGACTTTGGATACAACGAAGAAAAAATGGTACTTCATGACATTGAAATGTTTGCAAAGACCGGACAGAAAATAGCGTTTGTAGGAAGTACAGGTGCCGGAAAGACTACAATTACCAACCTTATTAACAGATTTTACGATATCCAGAAAGGTAAAATCAGATATGACGGAATTGATATTAACAAGATAAAGAAGGACGATTTAAGACGAAGCCTTGGTATAGTTCTTCAGGATACAAATCTTTTTACAGGAACTATCATGGACAATATAAGGTACGGAAGATTGAATGCAACTGATGAAGAATGTATGGCAGCAGCAAGACTTGCCAATGCAGACGGATTTATAAAAAGACTTCCGGAAGGATATCAGACTGTGCTTCATGGAGGCGGAGCTAATTTAAGTCAGGGACAGAGACAGCTCTTAGCAATAGCCAGAGCTGCAGTAGCAGACCCACCGGTACTTATCCTTGATGAAGCAACATCTTCTATCGATACAAGAACAGAACGTCTTGTACAGAAAGGAATGGATGCACTTATGGCAAGAAGAACATCATTTGTCATTGCACACAGACTTTCTACTGTTCGTAACGCCGATTGTATAATGGTAATGGAACAGGGACGAATAATCGAAAGAGGAACACATGAGCAGCTGATGGAAGAAAAGGGAAGATACTACCAGCTCTACACAGGAAAGTCAGCCAAAGCATCCGCGCAGATGTAGTTAATTGTAAAACTATTTGAAGTACTTGCAATTGTGAAAATAAACAAAAAACATTCAAGACACGCTTGCGCTATTATCTGAATTGTAATTCAGATTTTGCACGCAGCGGTAAAAGTGCCGGCGGCTCCCCAATGTCTTTCATGTGTTTTGTATATTTTCATAATTTAATTTACGTTTGTATGAGTTTTGCAATTATCTAAATTGCGCAAGAGTAGGAAAAAACAAGAAGCATGCACGATAAAATCGCTCTGCGATTGGAATCGTGCATGCTTCTTGTTTTTTTCCTTTACATGACGAATTACAACAGGTGACATTGCGAAGCACAGTGCATAGGTGTACAATTATGTGTGAATTGGTAAATATGAATTGTGTTATGTGGAAGTGTTAGCTGTGTGGATTATGCAATTTGGTAACTTAGCAGTGTAGATTAAGCCGACAGCCAGACAGTGAAATATCTGATAGGGGTGTGACTATGGGAGAAAAATTTTCGTACATTGGAGCACGCATATCAGATATTTCGCTGTCGTCCGTCGTCCGTCGACCGTCGCCAATCATCTATCACCAATTACACATAACCAACTCACAATCTGTTAAATTTCACCACAATTTCCCGGAGGCTTCTTATGGACATTTGCAAATACATGAATTTAATCGCGCAGGCAGAGAAACTTAAAAACAACACACGTCATTCCTGGACATCGGCAGGACGTCATGAAAGTGTTGCGGAACATAGCTGGCGGCTTGCTTTTATGGCATATTTTATGAAAGATGAGTTTCCTGACATAGATATTAATAAGGTGATGCTGATGTGCATTATGCACGATATCGGAGAAGCATTTACCGGTGATATTCCAGCATTTGAAAAGACCTCGAAGGATGAGGCTACAGAGGAAAATGTTGTGGAAAAATGGATATCAGAAATGCCGGAGCCATATAATACCGAACTTGGGCTGCTATTTGAAGAAATGAAGAATAGGGAAAGCACAGAGGCTAAGTTATATAAAGCACTGGATAAAATGGAGGCGGTAATACAGCATAATGAGGCTGATATAAGAACCTGGCTTCCGCTGGAATATGACCTTCAGCTTACATATGGTGAAGCAGAAACTGCATTTTCACAGGCAACTAAAGCTCTTAAGCAAAGAGCAAATGCAGATACGCTTGCAAAGATAGAAAAGGCAAAGCTTGAGAAAAAGAATACAGATAAAGGTGAAATATTGAAACTGCCGGAGAATATGGGAATTATTAAGCTTGTCCTTGGAGCATGTTTCACGAACTGTTATATCGTTTACCATAAAATAACAAGAAACTGTTTTATAATAGATCCGGCAGATGAATCTGAAAAAATTATTAATGCGATTGAGGAAAATGGATTGCATCCAAAGTATATCGTTATAACACACGGACATTCCGACCACGTTCTTGCAATGCATGATTTGGTTGAAAAATATAAGATTATGGTTATGATTAGCAAAATAGATGCGTGGAGGCTGTTAGATGAAGAACTTATCAACGAAAGACCATATGTGACAGAACCATATAAGCCTGTAAGGGCATCGGTTCTTCTTAGTGAAGATGATGAAATATGGCTTGATGACATAGGTTTTAAGATTATGGTTGTACCGGGACATACGCCGGGTTCAATAGCCTTAATAGGTGAAAATGTTATATTTACAGGAGATACAATGCTGGCGAACGGACATGGAAAGACATCACTTCCGGGTGGTGACGAGAAAGAAATACTTCGTTCGTTGGAAAGAATTAAATCACTTGAAGGGAATTATATAATATATCCGGGACATAAAGAGAGTACAGTTATTTAGGAGGCGGTAAATGTTATGAAAACCGGTAAGAATAAATTGATAATAAGATGGATATTTTATTTGGCAGGACTTATGATACTTGCGCTTGGAATAATGCTGAACACAAAATCCAATCTGGGCGTATCACTGATAATATTAAATTATTTAAAGCCAAAATGGACAAGCTTGCGTTTGATTTTATGATGTAACAAGTTTTACAAGCATTTTGACCGTAAGGTCCATACCTTCGACAGTAATATGCTCAAAAGGTCCGTGATATGCATGACCGCCGGTTCCGAGATTAGGGCATGGAAGTCCTTTGAAACTTAACTGGCAGCCATCTGTACCACCTCTGATTGGAAGAATTAGAGGTGTGATACCAGAAAGCTCACAGGCTTTTTTGGCATTATCTATAAGCTGCATGCAGTCAGCAATGATTTCAGCCATATTTTTATACTGGTCTTTTATAGTGAGGGTGACAGTTTTATCGCCCCATTTTTCATTCATATTTTTTTCGATAAGGCGGAGAGTCGCTTTCTTTGCCTCAAATAAATTCTTATCATGATCTCTTACAATATAATTAAGATTTGCCTCGGCGACATCACCTGACATGCTGACAAGGTGGTAAAAGCCTTCATAATTTTCAGTGCCACGAGGAGTTTCCATTGAAGGAAGTGCATTATTTATTTCCATTGCCACGAGGCTTGCATTAATCATGGTATCTTTAGCTGAACCCGGATGTACGTTAAATCCCTTTATATGAAAATCAGCCTTGCATGCATTGAAATTTTCGTACTGGATTTCTCCTTCGGTGTCACCGTCTACGGTATATGCATATTTTGCGCCAAACTGTTCAATGTTAAAATGTTCAGCTCCCATTCCGATTTCTTCATCAGGTGTAAATGCAACGCAGATTGTTCCGTGTGGGATTTCTTCATTTTGCAGAACCTCTATCATAGTAAGTATTTCTGCAATTCCGGCTTTGTCATCAGCACCAAGTATAGTACTTCCGTCAGAGGTGATAAGCGTGCGGCCTTTAAGACTTTCAAGGTGAGGAAATACAGATGGGTCAAGAGTTATTCCGGCAGGAAGGGTAAGTGCTTTGCCATCATAATCAGGAGTTATAACAGGCTTAATGTCATGATTGCAAAAATCGGACACGGTATCCATATGTGCAATAAATCCAATGGCAGGCACATTTTCCATGCCATTTGTGGCAGGAAGTTTTCCGTACAGATAACACATATCATCAAGTACAATGTCAGATAATCCAAGCTGCTGCATTTCGTCTTTTAAATATTCAGCCAGTTTAAACTGACAATCTGAGGATGGAACCGTTGTGCTGTTTTCATCGCTTGGTGTTCTGAATGTAACATATTTTAATAGGCGTTCATAAGCTTTCATTGTATATTTATTCCTTTCATAGAACTCACTTTTATCATAGTATATTTAATATTAACATTTTTAGTCAGGATTGCAAGGCGGGAGAAATAGCAAGGCGGGAGAAATTGCAAGACAGAAGAAACAGCATGCAGATTGTAAGCAGGGTGTGAAAACAGCAAATTGGTTGTTGACGTTTATATTGTTTAGTAGCAATATGTAGATGTAGGAAACAGGTTGCAGGTTATTTGCAGCAAGTGTTATTAATTGAGATAAGTATATTGGACAAAATATAAGCTATTATAAAAGCTGGTATAAAAGATATTATAAAAGAAGCAGGTTTACGAATGACAATAACAACTTTATGCTATATAGAACAAAATGAACAATATTTAATGCTTCACAGAGTGAAGAAAGCTAATGATATTAATGAGGGTAAATGGATAGGTGTCGGAGGACATCTTGAAGCTGGTGAAACACCGGAAGAATGTCTTGTAAGAGAGGTTAAAGAAGAGACAGGGCTTACACTTACATCGTACAAATTCAGAGGAGTTGTAACTTTCATAAGTGACGAGTGCGAGCAGGAACTTATGTGCGTGTTCACAGCAGACGGATTTATGGGAAATCAGATAGAATGTGATGAGGGAGAACTCTGTTGGGTTGACAAAAAAGACGTATACAGCCTTCCGACATGGGAAGGCGACAGAGTATTCCTAGAGCTGTTTCTTAGTGGTGAGAGCAGGTTCTTCTCAATAAAACTAAGGTACATTAAGGACAAGCTGGTCGAGAGAGCAGTCAATTTATATTAATTAAGAAACAGACGGATTATAGTCATATAGCGCATATTATTTCTCTGTGCACGATGGAACTGAGACTTTATAAATCGTGGAAGCCTTTGCTGAACACGATTTATGCTAAAAGGCTCAGTGGAATGTTTCGTGCAGTGTGAAATAATATGCGCTATATGACTATAATCCGCCCATTCTTATATAATAAAATTACACCGCTAGTGCAGGGAGATAAACTTGGCGTACCAGTAGTAGGAATCCTTAGGAATACGCCTTTGTGTTGGATAATCGATATAAACAAGTCCGAAGCGCTCATCATAACCGCTGTGCCATTCAAAATTATCCGTGAAAGACCAGTGGAAATAACCAAGAATTTCATTACCACGCTCACACGCCTTTGACAGCTCGTCAAGGTAGCGTGTCAGGAAATCTATTCTGTCGGGGTCATGAACCTTACTGTCAAGGAAAATGTGGTCATTGCAGGAGAGCCCATTCTCTGTGATAAATATAGGCAGTTTATACCGTTCATACATAAATTGAGTTCCCCAGCCTATAACTTTTGGAGTTATCGGCCATTTTAACGCTGTCTTTGGAAATCCGGTATAGCGTTCTACAAAACCATTTTCATCAACTTCATGACCGTTGTAAACATTTAACCCTAAAAAATCTATTGCAGGATTTAATGTTTCACAGTCACTCCAGGTTTTGTTTAAATGCTCTGTGGCATAAGGCTGATTGTTAAGAGCACTTATTTTGGGAACAATATTATCCCAGTCCGGTTTAGCTCCTTTAATAACTGCATCACAGAAAATGTGATGACAGAAAAATAAGTTATCATCTGTAGTTTCAAAGGATGTTTTTCTGGCAGCAGCTATATCGTTTTCGGAACCGGTAGACGGATAGCAAAGAACTCCGGTACTTGAAAAACCTATTTTTACAGGGCGAAGTGCAACCTGTCTCATGGCAGTTACCGCAAGTGCGTGAGCTTTGGCAAGGCCATGTAATATATCGAGAACTTCAAGTGCGTTAAGTCTGAATCCCGGCGCATGCAGACCGTCATAATATCCCATTTTGGTAATAATCTGCGGTTCATTAATTGTGGAAAAATATTCCACTCTGTCAGAAAAATGTTTGCAGATGACTTCTGCATATCTTACAAATGCTTTGATTGTTGTATCAGAAAGCCAGCCTCCGCGCTCTTCTAAGGACTGTGGCAAATCCCAATGAAACAGTGTTATATGTGGAGTGATTCCGTATTTGAGACAGCAGTTTACCACGTTGTCATAGAATTTTATACCTGCCTGATTAACTTCTGAATCATCTCCATTAGGAAAAATTCTTGGCCATGATATTGAAAAACGATATGCTTTAATACCTGCATCAGCCATTAATTCTATATCTTCTTTGTATTTGTCATAATAACAGCAGGCAGTCTTCCCATCAGAATCCCCAGCGATAACCCCGTGGTTCCGGCAAAAGACATCCCATACGGAAAGCCCTTTGCCATCACGGTTATATCCACCTTCAATCTGGTAGGAGCTGGAAGCTGTTCCCCATATAAAGTCTTTTGGAAAGTTCATATGTGCCTCCGTTATGCAATTTATAAATGTTAAACAGTTGATTTACATGCATACCTCAACGTTATATTCCTTAACAGCCTTGTCAAATGGAATAATATTTCCGTTGATATTTTCGCCGTTAACAGTCAGTGTCTTAACACCTTTCTGTGATTTAGCTGCATTATTTACATGAATGTGATATGTTGCGCCTCTGAATTCTCTTGTTACCGTAAATTCAGTCATTGTGTCAGGAATACATGGGTCGATGCAGAGTCCGTCGAATTCAGGTCTTATTCCAAGAATATACTGTGATACATTTGTAAATGTCCATGCAGCTGTTCCTGTAAGCCAGCTGTTCTTGGCTTCACCAAAGCGGCTTGCATCTTTTCCGGCTATCATCTGTGAGTATACATAAGCCTCGGTTCTGTGCAGATCACTGACATCCTGAAGATATGCAGGACATATCTTTTTATATATTTCAAATGCTCTGTTTCCGTCTCCGATAACGGTTTCGGCAATTGAAACCCAAGGATTGTTGTGGCAGAATATGCCGGCATTTTCTTTGTAGCCTTCAGGATAAGAGGAGATTTCTCCTAATTCAAGGTGATAGTAGGTGTATGCAGGCTGCAAAAGAACAATGCCATATTTGGTATCAAGTCTTTCTTTTACTGAATCAAGCGCTTTCTTTGCAAGTCCTTCCTTGACACCAATACCTGCCATAACGCAGAAGCCCTGAGGTTCAATAAATATCTGGCCTTCCTCACATTCGTGCGAACCGACTTTCTTGCCGCTGGCATCATATGCACGTAAGAACCAGTCGCCATCCCAGCCTGATTTAATAACGGCATCTATCATTTCATCAACATGCTTGTCGGCAGCATCAGCCTCATCGTTAAGTCCGATATGTCTGCATATTTCAGCATAATCCCTGCCATATTTTACATACATTCCGGCAATAAATACCGATTCGGCAACAGGACCTTCAGAAGCACCGGCGGTCTGGAAAGATTCGTCAGGCACAGTTGAAAAGCAGTTGAGGTTAAGGCAGTCATTCCAGTCGGCACGTCCTATAAGTGGGAGCTTGTGTGGACCAAGATGTGTTGTTGTGAAATTAAATGAGCGGCGTAAATGTTCCATTAACGGAGCCTGATTATTGGTATCGCTGTCAAAAGGAGTCATTACATCAAGGATTGAATAGTCGCCTGTTTCCTTAAGGTATGCGGCAGTTCCGGCAATGAGCCATAAAGGATCATCATTAAATCCGCTTCCTATATCTGCGTTACCTTTTTTGGTAAGTGGCTGGTACTGATGATATGCACTTCCGTTTTCAAACTGTGTTGAAGCAATATCAAGGATTCTCTGTCTTGCCTTGTCAGGAATAAGATGAACAAATCCTAATAAATCCTGGCATGAATCTCTGAATCCCATACCACGTCCGATACCTGATTCAAAGTATGATGCAGAACGTGACATATTAAATGTTACCATGCACTGATACTGGTTCCAGATATTTACCATACGGCAGAGCTTGTCATCGGAAGCCTCAAGCTTGTAAGTTGAAAGAAGATTGTTCCAGTATACTTTAAGAGCGGCCAAAGCTTCATCAAATTTGCTGACAGAAAGGAAATTGTCCATCATTTCTTTTGCTTTTGTTTTATTAATTTTTTGTGGAGCTTCCCATTTGTCATCAGCAGGATTTTCAATGTAACCAAGAACATAAACATAATCACGGCTTTCACCCGGTTTGAGTGTTACATCTATTCTGAAGGAGCCTACAGGCTGCCATCCGTTGGCTACTGAGTTATAAGATGTCTGGTTAATTACTGCCTGTGGTGAAGCAGGTGAGCCATATGTTCCGAGAAACTTTTCTCTTTCTGTATCAAAACCGCTGCACTCTGTACTTACTGCGTGAATTGCGTAGTGATTACGTCTTTCGCGGTATTCTGTTTTATGGTAAATGCATGAATTACCGTTGTATGGTTCTATCTCAACCTCACCTGTGCTGTAGTTTTTCTGGAAATTGTTCATATCCTCAACCGCATTCCACAAACAGAATTCAACATAAGAATATACGCTGAAACTTCTTGTTTCGTCAGATTGGTTAGTAAGAGTTAATTTACTTAATTCGCAGTTGGCACCGATAGGAACAAGTGCTGTAACGGATGCTTCTATACCATTTTTGACACCTTTGTAAATAGTGTATCCAAGACCGTGTCTGCATTCATATGAATCAAGAGAAACCTGTGAAGGCTGCCATCCCGGATTCCACATTGTGCCGCCGTCTTTTATGTAGAAGTAATGTCCGTTACTGTCCAAGGGTGCATTGTTATAGCGGTATCTTGTAAGACGCATAAGCTTGGCATCTTTATAAAATGCATATCCACCGCCTGTATTACTTATAAGACGGAAAAAGCTTTCACATCCAAGATAATTAATCCATGGAAGTGGAGTTTGTGGAGTAGTAATAACATATTCTTTGTTAATATCATCAAAATGTCCAAAATTCATATAAACCCTCATTTCTGCACACAAAATATATGTAGCTGTATTTGTGATTTATACAGGGATTCCGGGTGTGCTCCGGAAAATAGTGTCTTTAGTGTTTGGTGAGTTATATACGAAAACGGTAAGAACTAATAGTAAATAATAGTAAATATAATTAAATGAATTTGAAAAATAAAATGAAAATGCAACTACGAAAACGGTTAAGAAATTGACCGTAAACAGCCTTAAAAGGCATGAAAAACACGGTTTGTTATTAAGATATGCTGTGAAAATTATAAAAATAAGCATAATATTTTATAGCTTGAGTATATTTTAATGAAAATAAAATTGCAATGATAAATAATAAAAAACAGAAAAATGGTGAAAATGCACAAAATTTACAAACAAAATGCGTCAAAATTATAAAAATTCAAAAAACAGTTGCATAAAAATAAATAACGTGCTATATTAAGTGTACGAAAACGATTAAGTAACTATTAACGATGCACGCAAACGAGGTAAATAACGATGGTATCTATGAGAGATATTGCAAAGAAGTGCAATGTATCCGTAGCCACAGTGAGCAAGGCTTTGAACAATCATAGTGACATCAGCGAGGAAACAAAGAAAAGGATACAACAGGTGGCAGCTAAGTTAGGATATTATCCCAATTCAGCGGCCAGAGCGTTAAAGACTAACAGGTCTTATAACATAGGAGTGCTTCTTGATGATAAGGCTAATAGTGGTCTGACTCATGAATATTTTTCGGCGGTACTTGAAGGTGTTAAGGTTGAGGCTGAAAGCTGCGGGTATGATATTACATTTATTAATACGCATAGCAAGACGATGACCTACTATGAACATTGTAAATATCGCAATTTAGACGGAGTCGTTATTGCATGCACAGATTTTGAAGGTGAAGAAGTGAAGGAAGTAGTCAATGGTGCAATTCCCAGTGTGACTATTGATTATGTATTTAATAACTGCACTTCGGTAAGCTCTGATAACGTAAGGGGGATGAGAGATTTAGTCAATTATGTATATAAGATGGGACATCGAAAGATTGCTTATATACATGGAGAGATTGATTCAGAAGTAACTAAAGAAAGATTAGCATCATTTTACAGGACACTTGAGGAGCTTAAGGTTGAAATCCCTGATGAATATGTGAAGTCTTCAGAATATCTTAATTCTGTGAAGGCTGAGCAGCTTACATATGAACTCTTGGATATGAAGGATGCACCTACATGCATATTTTATCCGGATGATTTATCATATACCGGAGGACTGAATGCAGTCCGAAAGAAAGGTTTAAAGGTGCCGGCAGACATTTCAACAGTTGGATATGACGGCATTAAATTGTCACAGATGCTTAGTCCAAGACTCACAACCTTACAACAGAATACTATAGACATTGGCAGAAATGCAGCAAGGGAACTGATAGCTGCCATTGAACATCCTAAAACAACACTGATTAAGAGGATAGTTGTTGAAGGTAATTTGATTGAGGGCGAGACAGTCAAAGAAATTAAATAAAACAAGAATATTAATGGGTACAACTTAAATATAATGAAAGGGATTTAACGATTAAGCTGTTAAGTGTTAAGAAGTTTCAAGGAAACTAAGGGGTTTGGTTTTTATTTTTCGAGGAGGTTATCTTATGATTAAGAAACGTAAATTAACAAGCATAGTGCTTGCAACTATGATGGCTTTTACAACTCTTGCAGGTTGTGGTTCAGGAAGTAAAGATGCGTCATCTAAGGTTAATACAGATGAGAGTGCTCAGGGCAAAGTACTTAACATTTATTGCTGGAATACAGAGTTCCAGGACAGATTTGAATATTTTAAGAAATCAGGCAAGCTTCCATCAGATGTAAAAGTTAATTTTATAGTAACACCTAATGAGAACAATGCATATCAGAACGCACTTGATGCAGCTTTATTAAAGCAGAACGAAGTCCCTGCTGATGAGAAGATTGATATTTTCTTAGTAGAAGCAGATTATGCATTAAAATATGTAGATAGTGATTATACACTTGATGTAGTTAATGATATAGGTCTTACAAAGGATGATATTGCTGACCAGTATCAGTACACAAAGGATATCGTAACAGATTCAAAGGGTGTACAGAAGGGTACAACATGGCAGGCAACTCCTGGATTATTCGCTTACAGACGTTCAATTGCAAAGGAAGTACTTGGAACAGATGATCCGGATAAGGTTCAGGCAGAGTTAAGCTCATGGGATAAGTTTAACGCAGTTGCAGAAAAGGCAGCAGCTAAGGGTTATAAGATGCTTTCAGGATATGATGATTCATACAGAGTATTCTCAAATAACGTATCTGCTCCTTGGGTAGATTCTAATAACAAGATTGTAATTGATGCAAACATTATGAAGTGGGTTGATCAGACAAAGTCATTTACAGACAAAGGTTATAACAATAAGACATCTCTCTGGTCAACAGAGTGGAGTGCAGATCAGGGACCTCAGGGTAAGGTATTTGGTTTCTTCTATTCAACATGGGGTATTAACTTCACACTTCTTGGTAACTCACTTGAGAAATCAGTAAAAGAAGGCGGTAAAGAAGAAGTTGGTAACGGTATCTACGGTGATTACGCAGTATGCCAGGGACCACAGAGCTATTACTGGGGCGGTACATGGATTTGTGCAGCAGCAGGAACAGATAACCCTAACCTTATCAAAGAAATCATGAAGACAATGACATGCGATAAGGATACAGAAGTACAGATTACAAAGGATACACAGGATTACACAAATACAATCAAGGGAATGAATGAACTTGCTAACAGCGATTTCAAGTCAGACTTCCTTGGCGGACAGAACCACATTAAACTCTTTGCTCAGGCAGCTCCTAAGATTAATATGAAGAACATTTCAGCATATGATCAGGGACTTAACGAAGAATTCCAGAAAGCTATGAAGGATTACTTCGATGGTAAGGTTGATAAAGATAAAGCACTTGACAACTTCTACAAGGCTGCTATTGAAAAGTATCCAAACTTAACACGTTAGTAATTGACATAATGTAATGGTAGTAAGGGGGCACGACTTGAAATCAAAATTGGTATAAGTACTGATAAAAGGTTTCGGGTTGTGCCCTTTTTTCTATCAGAAACGGAGGGCGGCATGAAAAAAAGAAGATCTAAATGCGTAAGCTATGCCAAGTGGGGATACATTTTCTTAATACCATTCTTTGTAGTATATTTTATTTTCCAGTTAGCTCCATTGGTATCAACATTTTATAACAGCTTTTTTGAGAACTACAGAGTAGGACTTATGCAGATTGGACCTAAGTTCATAGGTCTTAAGAATTATAAAGAAATATTATTTAACAGCGATTTGCTTGTGTATTTAAAAAACACATTTATTATATGGATGATGGGATTTATCCCACAGATATTTTTCTCATTATTGTTTGCATCCTGGTTTACAGATTTGAGATTAAGATTGAAATGTACCGGATTTTTCAAGACGGTTATATATATGCCTAACCTCATAATGGCTTCAGCATTTTCAATGTTGTTCTATACAATATTCTCAGATGTTGGTCCTATTAATAATTTACTTAATTCAATGGGACTTCCTACATACAGGTTCCTTTCTGAAGTAGCAGGAACCAGAGGACTTATAGCACTTATGAATTTCCTTATGTGGTTTGGTAATACAACCATTATTTTAATGGCAGCAATTATGGGAATTGACACAAGTATTCTGGAAGCGGCAAGAATAGACGGAGCAAGTTCTTTCCAGATATTTAAGAAGATAACACTTCCGATTATTCGTCCTATTATGGCATATACACTTGTAACTTCTCTTATAGGTGGTATCCAGATGTTTGATGTTCCTCAGATTCTTACTAATGGTAACGGTAATCCTGACAGAACAAGCATGACAGTTATCATGTATCTGAATAAGCACCTTTATAGTAAGAACTATGGTATGGCAGGCGCATTGTCAGTAATTCTGTTTATAATTACAGCCATTTTAAGTATTGGTGTGTATAAATATATTACCAAGGACATGGTAAATGTTTCAAACAAGAATTCTAAGAAAACCAAGAAAGCTTCTGCAAAGGGAAAGGAGGCGTAGGATATGAGTACAAAAACAGCAAAAAAGAAATCTGATAAAAAAGATAAGATTGTGCTTAATATTGAAAGAACATTCTGTTATATTGTGTTGATACTCATATCAATGCTATGTCTGTTTTCATTCTATGTACTGATTATCAATACAACAAGAGCGCATCCTGACATTCAGAAGGGATTCTCTTTAATACCGGGAAAGTCATTCCTGGTAAATCTGAAAAATTTGTTGAATGATAAGCAGCTTCCTGTAGTAAGCGGTATGTGTAACAGCCTTATCGTTGCATCAGGGTCAGCATTGCTTTCAGTATATTTTTCAGCACTTACAGCGTATGCTATCCATGCATATGATTTTAAGTTTAAAAAGGCAGCATTTACATTTATCATGATTATTATGATGGTTCCAACACAGGTTTCTGCTCTTGGTTTCATCAAACAGATGAGTGATATGCGACTTATGAATTCATTTATACCATTGATTGTTCCGTCAATAGCTTCACCTATAGTATTCTTCTTTATCAAGCAGTATATGGACAGCGTGCTTCCTATAGAGCTTGTTGAGGCAGCGAGAATAGACGGAGCGCATGAATTCAGAATATTTAACCAGATTGTACTTCCACTGATGAAGCCGGCAATTGCAGTTCAGGCAATATTTACCTTCGTATCATCTTGGAATAACTACTTTATTCCATCCCTCCTTTTAAATAAAGATGGAAAGAAGACACTTCCAATTCTTATAGCCCAGTTAAGAAGTGCCGATTTCCTGAAATTTGATATGGGTAAAGTTTACATGATGCTTGGATGCGCAATCCTTCCGGTTATCGTGGTATATCTGTGTCTTTCTAAATTCATTGTACGAGGCGTTACATTAGGTGGCGTTAAGGGCTGATGAATGATAAGCTTACATGAATTGTGGGCGGCAAGGAATAAATTAAATATAGTGATAAAAAAGCAGTTCCGGTATCAATCTTGCCGGGGCTGCTTTTTTGCATTGTGTAGGTATCGCTGGACCGGTAGATATAAGATTTTGAACTCCGATGTACGAAAATAAGAATTTCTAATTTTCTCCCATAGTCGCCAAAATCTTATATCTACCGGTTCAGCGGTGGTTTCATAATTGCAAATAAAGTTTGTGTGTGGGTTGAAATGATGCAGCGTGTGCGTGATAATATCTGTGGAGCCTGCTTAACAGGCAATTGGAAATGGAGAAGATATGGGGAAAAATCTTACTAAAGGCAGTGTTTTTAAGACAATAGTTATATTTGCACTTCCGTATTTGTTGTCATATTTTATGCAGACACTTTATGGAATGGCTGATTTATTTATAGTGGGGCAATTTGATGAGGTTGCAGCTATAACAGCGGTTGCCAACGGAAGTCAGGTTATGCATATGCTTACTGTTATTATTGTTGGACTTGCGATGGGAACAACGGTTGTAATCGGACACGCGATAGGTGCCGGCAATAAAGAAAAAGAAGGAATTGCAGTCGGAAATACAGTAACATTGTTTATGGGAATTTCGATTGTGCTGACGGTAGTTTTGCTTGCCTTCGTAAGGCTTATAGTAAATCTTATCGGGATACCACAGGAGGCGGTGGATGGAACTGTTGCCTACCTGACGATATGTTTTATCGGAATACCATTTATTACAGCATACAACATTATTAGTGCAATATACAGAGGAATGGGAGATTCAAAGAGTCCGATGTACTTTATCGGGGTTGCGTGTGTTGCCAACATTTTGCTGGACTATCTGTTTATAGGCGCATTTGATATGGGTGCAGTAGGTGCGGCACTTGGAACTACACTTTCGCAGACACTTAGTGTAATTGTATCATTTGTTGCGATTAAAGTGAAAAAGACCGGATTGGCACTTCACAAAAAAGATTTTATTCCGGTAAAAGAAGTTATGGGGGATATATTAAAGGTCGGCATGCCTGTAGCTGTTCAGGACGGATGTATTCAGGTCGCATTTATTGTGATAACGGTTATTGCAAACCACCGTGGAATTTCGGATGCGGCAGCAGTAGGCATTGTTGAGAAAATGATTAGTGCAATATTTATTATTCCTTCGTCAATGTTAGCTACTGTTTCGGCACTTTCTGCCCAGAATATCGGAGCCGGAAAATACGAAAGAGCAGAGCAGACACTTAAATATGCAACTGTCATAACCTGTGTATATGGTGGCATTGTTGCAGTATTAATGCAGTTTATTGCAAAAAATTTAATCGGACTGTTTACAGCAGATGCTTTAGTTGTTACACTTGGAACGCAGTATATGAAAAGTTATATAATAGATGCAATATTTGCAGGAGTACATTTCAGCTTCAGCGGATATTTTGCGGCATGCGGAAAGTCATATATCGGATTTATACATAACATTATTGCGATATGTTTTGTAAGAGTTCCGGGTTCATATCTTGCTTCCAAAATGTTTCCGCAAAATCTGTACCCTATGGGATTTGCCGCTCCAGCCGGCTCATTACTTTCTGTAATTATATGCATCGGAGCTTTTATGTGGCTGCGCAGACAGGGAAAATTAGGAGAGAAGGCGACAAAATGAGCGATTTGAAATATGTAATCATAGGGGCAGGCGGAACCGGTGGAATTCTTGGATTTTATATGACAAAGGCAGGCAAGGATGTGACACTTATTGCAAGAGGCCAGCATTTAAAGAGTATCCAGGAAAATGGTCTTACAGTTGAAAAAATGTGGGATAATACTGAGGAAAATGTGACTGTAAAAGCTGATGATATGCAGCATTTTATAGAAAGTAAAGAAAAAGCAGATGTTATATTGGTGTGCGTTAAGGGATATTCACTTGATGATACATATGATTTTATAAAGCAGATTTCAAATGAAAATACTGTGGTAATTCCTGTTCTTAACATTTATGGAACCGGTGCAAAAATGCAGGAAAAGCTTCAGGACATGCTGGTGACTGACGGATGCATATATGTGTCTGCCAATATAAAGAGTCCGGGTGTGCTTATACAGCATGGAAAAATATTAAGAGTTGTTTACGGTGTAAGAAATAAGTCAGAGTATAGACCGGTTCTTAACGAAATAAAGCAGGATTTTGATGAGAGTGGAATAGATGGTGTGCTTACTGAGCATATTCAGAGGGATGCTCTTGAAAAATTTTCTTATGTATCGCCTGCCGGGGCAGCGGGACTTTACTATGATGCGGTAGCTTCGGATTTTCAGAAAGAGGGTGCTGCCAGAGAAATGTTAAAGGGCATGATGAATGAGATTGCGGCGTTGGCAGCAGCCATGGGATATCCATTTGATAAGGATATGGTTGATGTAAATTTAAAAATAATGTCAACACTTGCGCCGGACTCAACAACATCCATGCAGCGTGACGTTATGGCGGGCAAGAAATCTGAAGCAGACGGCCTTATATTTGAAGTGGTAAGGCTCGGAAAGAAATACAACGTGCCTGTGCCATATTATGAAAAGGCTGCAAAGAAGTTTGAAGGGAAACTGTAGCAGTTGGTAATGGAGATTTGCACATGAAGCTGAAAGCAGGCTTTCGTTGAAGGAACAGAGGCGAATTTCCGCTTTTGTAAAAAGGGGGTGGTAATCGGATGAGAAAACGATTGTATGAGATTATTGAAGTGGCGGATGAAAATGACAAATGGAGTTCGGTTTATGACGGCTGCATGCTGTTTGTAATAATGGTTAGCATAATTCCGCTGTGTTTTAAAAATCAGAATATTTATTTTGATATGATAGATAAAATTACAGTCATGATATTTATAATAGATTATCTGTTAAGATGGAGTACTGCTGATTACAAATTTTCAAAATATAAAACAAGAGCATTTATTATATATCCATTTTCACCGATGGCGATAATCGATTTATTTTCAATATTACCGTCACTTACGGTATTAAATCCGGGACTGAGGCTTCTTAAGCTGTTCAGGCTTTCAAGGACTTTCAGGATATTCAGATTCGCAAGATATTCAAAAAGCATACAGATTATTGTAAATGTGCTTAAAAAGGAAAAAGATGTGCTGATGGCGGTCTGCTATCTTGCCGTTGGCTATATCGTGGTTGCCGGACTTATAATGTTTCAGGTCGAGCCGGAAAGCTTTAATAACCTGTTTGATGCCATATACTGGTCAACAACAGCCCTGACAACGGTAGGTTACGGGGACATATATCCGGTTACGGTATTTGGAAAGCTCGTCAGCATGATTTCATCGGTTGTAGGAATCGCAGTTGTGGCGCTCCCAGCCGGTGTCATAACCGGTGGATATATAGATGCCATAAAGCATAAAAAAGAAAAAGAATAGTTTTAATCAGATTGTTAAAAAACCTGTTGCCAGTTTATTGGCGGCAGGTTTTTGTTTGTTAGGGCAAGGCCCTGTTTTACGCGTGGAGTTTTTCGTGTTCCGAAAAACGGAATGCGTAAAACAAATAAACCACCTGCTATGCGGGTGGTTGAAAATGCTTAAGCTTACAGTAAAAAACCTCCTGTGATAAAATTATGATGGTTCGCCAACCACATAAACACAGGAGGTATCCAAATGGACGTAAACAGTTTATCACATACAAAATGGAATTGTAAGTATCATATTGTATTTGCACCGAAGTTTAGAAGAAAAGTAGCATATGGAGAATTAAAACAGGATATAGCAAATATACTGAGTATGTTATGCAAGAGAAAAGGTGCTAAGATAGTAGAAGCAGAAATATGCCCAGATCATGTGCATATGTTGGTGGAAATACCACCAAGTATAAGTGTATCAAGTTTTGTGGGATATTTAAAAGGAAAAAGTACATTGATGATATTTGAGAGACATGCAAATCTGAAATACAAATATGGAAATAGACATTTTTGGTGTCGAGGATATTATGTAGATACAGTAGGAAAGAATGCAAAGAAAATCCAAGAGTATATACAGAATCAATTAAAAGAAGATCTTGAGTATGATCAAATGAGTTTAAAGGAGTACATAGACCCGTTTACGGGTGAGCCGGTAAAAAGTAGCAAATAAGAAGAGCCCAGGGGGCTCTGACGAGTAAATGATGTTGCGGCTGGCGAACCATTTCAATGAGTCTTTAGACTCCAGAGCCGGTAATGAGCCCTTATAGGGCTAGAACAAACCACCGGCTAAGCCGGTGGTTCTGATTTATTAAAAATGTTGAACATGGTTATTAAATGTAGATATTGAACAAGGTTATTAAATATTGTACTGGTCAAGCTTTTTTGTAACACATTGTTCGATAAATAACTAACTGTAACG
>ERZ1106969.581-NODE-581-length-36370-cov-5.390555_pt1 | contig 36370 bp, 34 predicted proteins | sample MGYA00403685_ERZ1106969 | MGnify/ENA primary metagenome ERZ1106969 (study PRJEB35170, sample SAMEA104062416) | human gut metagenome | biome: human gut; feature: human-associated habitat; material: faeces | place: Denmark | collected 2012-05-18 ... | reverse complement strand
GTCTGCGGGCGCCGCCGGGGCTGGATCTGCCGGCGCGGCCGGGGCCGGATCCGCTGGCGCGGCCGGGGCCGGATTCTCCGCCGGCTGCGTGACTCCAGGTCCGCCGTCAACGCCGGTTGCAGGCGCTGTCTCCACCGGAGCCGTCTCCACCGGGGCCGTCATGTTCGGATCTGGCGGTACAATGGCCGGAAGTGCCGGCCCTACACGGTAGATTGCCTTGGACGCATTATAGGTATCCTTGTTCAGAAGGGTCCTTTCCTGCTCCACGCCGTCCACGGTCACCACCTTCCAAAGCCTGGACCTAAGCCCTGTATGGGAAGACTGTACCTTGACCTGGGCGCCTGGCGCCAGGGTATTGTCCACAATCAGCTGGGGGTCTCCCGGGCTGGTGCTTCCGATTGTCTCTGAGACATACTCCACCTTGCGGTTAGCAGGTCTGGTCTCCTTGCCGTAAATGGTAAATGTCAGTTTCTTGCCTTCGGTATACCCTTCCACATAAATGGGGGTGCCGTAATTGTTCTTAATCTTAAGATCCTTGTACGTGCCTGCAATGGCGGCATCCCTGGACGGTTTAACATAGGTTACGATCATGGAGTGGTTCTGTCTCTGGACAATCTCCAGTTCCGCTTCCAGTGATGCATTATACAGTGTGGTGGAAATCTGGCACACGCCTCCGCCAATGCTGTCAACGACCTGGCCATTCTCATAAGCCGCCGCAGTCCGGTAGCCATTGGCTGTTGTAAATGGCTGCAGGCACTCATAACCGGAAAGTACATCCCCGGGCATGAGCAGATGGCCGTTTATCTTGGCCGCGCCTACTGCCAGGTTGGTGGAGCGCGATGCGCCGCTGCTGCTGAAATCAGTTGTATAGGTACCCAGCACATCCTGGATGGTCGCCAGGTCCCCGCTTGTAATGGCAGGCTGCTGTTCCGTTACCTGAGCCGTTACCTTAACCGGTTCTTCTAATCCGCCTTCTAAGGCTTCGTTGAGCGCTGCCTCGGTTGCCGCTGCGTCAACCACCTTGCCTGCCACGGAGTCCGTGATGACAAACTGGCCGTTTTCCCTTGTAATGGACGCATCCTGGGGCTGTGCCGTCACAGCCTGGCACTGGGTATCCACGAATGCTTTTACCTTTTCGGAATCCACCGCCGTGTCCAGTTCCAGGTCCACGGGCGCCGCCGCCAGGTCCTTCTGAACCATATACTGTTTAATCAGGCTGCCTCCTGCATACTGTCCGGCTGCCTCGTCTACTGCCTGTGTATTGCTCCAGTGAAAGCCCAGTTCCCTTGCCGTGGTTTCCACATCCTGTCCGTCCACGCTCAGAATCACCTTCTGACCCGCCAATCCGTCCACATACTGTTCCACTGCTGCCTTTGCCTCTTCGGCCGTCATCCCCGCCAGACTCTGGCTGCCTGCACTGATACCCTCAGGCAGTACGGGAGCGGCCCAGGCCATCACTGGAAATGCCGCAAGCAGCCCCATACTGATGACTGCCGCCAATCCGGCACTTCCTATTGCTTTTCTCATAATTTCTCCTCTTCCCGGTTTTAATTCAATGCTGCGGATCCTGGTATGAATCCCAGCTCCGTACGACTTAGTACATCAAAGCACTGAGCGCCATGGGCACAATCATTGCCAGCACCAATACCACTACAATGACAGTGGAAATGATTTTCTTGAATTTGGGATCACTCATATTCATCATGTACATTCACCTCTTTATAATAATATGCCTCAGAATCTCTTACTTAGTCTGCTGCAGACCACTCTTTTTAAGAGATTTGTCTTGGTATCCTTCCATACTGGGAGATAATGGTGTCAATCATCCGCGATGCCTGGCTGCGGCTCATGTCTTCTATCTGCACAGTTACGTCTATTCTATGACATTTTAATAAATCCTGCAAGTATTCTTTTTGTCTTTTTGTGGCTGCCTGGTCCCTTTTTGCTTTATAAATCAATGGTCTGGGTGCAAACAGGTCCGGCTGGTCCTGGCTGTGGCGCGACATCAGCTCCTGGTACAGCAGGTGGGCGGCCTCTGCATCCGCCTGGGCCCGGTGGGCCGTGGACTGGGGGACATGGAAATAGGCACAGGCACAGGACAGGTTCTTCCTGGTATCTCCTGTCATAAATGCGCGGCACAGCGTCAGGGTGTCGATTCCATGGCGTTCAAACTCCAGGCCGCGGTTCACTGCCGCGTGTTTTAAAAAGCTGTAATCAAACCGGATATTGTGGCCAAGAAGGGGAAGGTCGCCGCAGAACCTGACCACATCTTCTATGAGTTCCTCAATGGGAGGCGCGTCCGCCAGCATCTTGTCCGTGATTCCGGTGAGCTGGGTAATATGTGCCCCAAGGCTCCGGCCGGGATTTACAAATGTGACATATCTCTTGGAAATGACCCCGTCCACTACTTTTAAGGCGGCTATCTCCGTTATCTTCTCCTGCTTTGGCTCCAGTCCTGTTGTTTCCAGGTCCAGGGCTATGTATGAATTTGTCATTATCTTACATTTTCTCCTATTCTTCGCGGCCCGGGCAGTCATCCCTCAAAAAGCACTCACCGCACCTGGGCCTGCGGGCAATACAGACGGTCCTGCCCAGGGTTATGATGTGGATGTTCCAGAGGATCCAGTGGTCTTTCGGCAGTACCTTCATCAAATCGTATTCGATTTTCTCCGGGTCCTCTGCCTTTGTAAGGCCCAGCTTCCTGGAAATGCGTTTCACATGGGTGTCCACCACAATACTTGGCTCATTGTAAATATTGCCCCGGATTACATTGGCGGTCTTGCGGCCAACGCCGGCCAGGGAAGTCAGTTCTTCCATGGTACCCGGCACCTGGCCCCCGAACTTTCCCACCAGGTCTTTGCAACAGGCAATGATGTTCTTTGCCTTCATATGATAAAAGCCGGTGGAATGGATGTCTTTTTCCAGCTCCTTAAGGTCGGCGGCCGCGAATTTCTCCAGGGTATCGTACTTTTTGAACAGGTCCTCTGTCACCATATTGACCCTGGCATCCGTGCACTGGGCGCTCATGATGACAGCAATCAGAAGCTGCCAGGGCGTTTCATGGTTCAGGTAACACCGGTATTCGGTTCCATACTCCCGGTCCAGGGCTTTTAGGATGCGTTCAATCCGGGCTGCCTGTTCCTTTTTGGTCTCGCGTATTTTCGGTTTTTTCACTTCTGTTTTTTTTACTTCTGTTTTTTTCATTCTTTAATTCCTTTATCCATTGTCATCCATATCAATCACACATGCCCTGGCATTGTAGGTCAATGGATCCCGGTTCCTGTAATCAAACAGCACAAGGGTTCCATCGGCCATTGCCTCAACATGGGCCATCTTACTGATCTGTCTGGAATCGTAACCTTTATAGTCTGTCAGATATTGCGGGGATTTTCCTTCTTTTATGAAGAAATCCTTTATTTTGGCCTTGGATGCTGCCGGGTCACGGGCAAAGACAGGGCGGCTCTTGACATTTTCCCGAAGGTAAAGGTCGGTCATGAGAAGGTCCCTGTATGTTTCCAGCCCATGCCCGGGCGTGCCCTCCGGACGGGCTGCCTCCGCCTGTCCGCCGCATGGCGTGAGGCGTTCCCTTATGATATCAAACAGAATTTCATATCTGGCAATCCGGTTGTGGCTGATCCCAGCCAGCCCGCGGCGCCGGTAATACTCCCCCATGAAATAAAACATGGAATAGGGGGACGCAAACTCGTTTACGAAGGCTTTCAGCGTACAGGTGAACTGTCTGCTGTTGTAGTAGACCTCCACCATGTCCTCCACTTCCTTTAATTCCAGGATGCCGTCATAGGACAGCCATCTGGTGGAAAGGACTTCATAGGGAGGAAGGGATGAGTAGGCAAGTCCGTAGGAGCCAGCCATTTCTTCCATAAAGGAGCCCTTCAGCACCTTCAGGAATCCCAGTTGGAGCTGTTCCGGTTCCATGGCATACACATCGTTAAAGGAACGCCGGAAACTGTCCAGGTCTTCATGGGGCAGCCCTGCAATCAGGTCCAGGTGCTGGTGCACGTTCCTGCCCCGGTTAATTCTGGCGGTAATCTGCTGTATCTCCTCCAGGTCGGTTTTGCGCCGTATGGCCTCCAATGTCCGTACATTGGTGGTCTGGACCCCGATTTCCAGCTGCACCAGCCCGGGACGCATCTTTGCAAGAAGGTCCATCTCCTCTTCGTCCAGCAGGTCGGCTGCTATCTCAAAATGAAAGTTGGTGATACCGTTGTCATGTTCCTGTATGAACTTCCAGATGGCCATGGCATGGCTCTTCCTGCAGTTAAAGGTCCTGTCCACAAATTTCACCTGAGGGACCCCGGCATCCAGGAAATAACGTAGTTCTTCCCGCACCAGTCCCAAATCGCGGAACCGCACCTGCCTGTCTATGGATGAAAGGCAGTAACTGCAGGAGAACGGGCACCCCCTGCTGCTTTCATAATAAATGATCCTGTGCTCCAGATCCTTCAATGCCACGGTATGATAGGAAAATGGAATCCGGTTCAGGTCCATCACGGGCCGGATGCCGGTATCTGTCAGGGTACCGTCGGGATTGCGGTAGGTCAGGCCGGCGATATCTGATAAATCGGTCAGGTCATCCACATAATGCCGCGCCAACTGTGCAAATGTCTCTTCTCCTTCACCCTTCATGACTCCTGTGACAGATGGATTTTCCCTTAAAACCTTCTCAGCGTCAAAGGATACCTCGGGTCCGCCCAACCAGATGGGAATGCCTGGCAGTACCTTTCTAAGGTCGGCTGCCAGGGCGCGGATGGTCCCGATATTCCAGATATAACAGGAAAACCCGATTACATCGGGTCTTCTCCTGTAAATGTCCTGCAGACATGCTTCCATCTGATGGTTGATGGTATACTCTGCAAGTTCAATTGTGGCCTGCCGGGGCCGGCACCTGTCCAGCTGCTGCCCTGCATATGCTTTCAGGCTGTATATGCCAAGGTTGGAATGGATATATTTGGCATTGACGGCCACCAGTAATATTTTCATGAAATTCATACCTCTATTTCGATTTTCCTGCCCGTGGGCTGGTACTGGTAATAGCGCACGCCGGCTGCGTTCAGCATGCGCTTAGACGCCCTGACGGCAGGAGTCTCGGCATACTTGTCCTCCCCATAGATAATGGTCTTGATTCCGGCCTGGATAATGGCTTTGGCACACTCGTTGCACGGGAACAGGGTCACATACAGCTTGCTTCCCTCCAGGCTTCCTCCCCTGTAGTTAAGGATAGCATTTAACTCGCTGTGTGTGGAGTAGAAATATTTGGAATTGTAGGGATCTTCCTCCTGTTGTTCCTTGCCCCACGGGAATTCGTCATCCGAGCATCCCTTTGGGAATCCATTGTAGCCCATGGACAGGATTTTGTTGTCCTGGCTCACGATACACGCGCCTACCTGGGTGCTGGGATCCTTGGACCGTCTGCCTGACAGCAGGGCAACCCCCATAAAATACTCATCCCATGTTATATAATCCGCACGCTTTCCAGTCACTGCTTTTCCTCCATTATATAATTATTTTATCTATTCCTACATGTGCGCAAATGTCCGCCGCTATGACCAAAATATATCTTACCATTTATGTATTTAAAGTATATCCTGCATTCCTGAACGCTTATTTTCATATGGTTACGCATTTTCTCTTTCCTTCCATTTACAACACACTGGCGGAGGTGGCCGAACATATCCATAGTTTCTTTTGTCTCATCTGAAATCTCTATCCCATAGGCAAGATTAAATTCGGCAAATACCATTTTTTCTGATATTCCTGGCTTTTCCCCCTTGTAAAAGGGAATCAGCATACGCTGCATTCCGCTAAATGCTTTCAAAAGCTTGTCATATCCAAAACTCCTATAAGCGCTGCTTCGCTTTTTGGCTGTATCAAATGCTTTTTCCGTAAAGACCAAATCCTGGTTATCCCTGGCAGCCTTATAAAAAACTTCCTCTATCGAATCCGGCAGAGGATTACAGGTTATATAATCATCCAGTTCAGAAATACCTTTTAAGTTCTTTACACAAATTCCTGAACTTTTTAGTACTCTATATGCAGGAAAACAAGCTTCCGCATCTGAGGGGAATGTCAGCATCCTTTCCTGCTCATCACGGCAGCAGTATCCTATTATCTTCCTGACAATATCGGATTCAACCGGCGGTTCTAAATCTGAGTCATTGAGGTTAATTACTGGTTCAGGCTTAATATAACCGCAATGTATAAGGCACATCCCCAATGTCTGGTAAGGATATGTGGCCAAGCCGGAGTAAAGACTTGCCGAAAGGTCCTGATCTATAAGTATATGGTCACCACGTTCTCCTAATCGGTCCAGGTACAGCGCCAACTCCCTGGCACTCAATTCCAGCGGCAGGCCGCCCTTCAACTGTTTTATCAAAAATGCATGATTTAAATAAAAATCCATTTTACAATAATCTCCAGGTATCTTCAAATATAACCCTATCTATGAAATCTTTAGGCCAGGAATCCAAACGTCCTGTATCTTCTATTTCAATCCTGCTTATGGTACAGGTAAATCCATCTTTTTCAAATGAATATAGTGCTGTTAAATCTTTATATTCCGGGTTCTTCCTGACAAGAAGACGCCCCCTAAGTATCATTTCCACACTTTGTGTCTCAATCACTACCTTTATGCCATGTTCAGCCGCAAAATAAAATAATTCCATTAAATCAGCTTTCCATCTGGGATGGAGATGCACCTCCGGATTTTCGATTATGACAATATCACCCTTTTTTGCCAGAAGGATTTCTAAAATAATAGGTAAAATCTGTGTATTACCAAATCCAATCTGAGTTATTTCCAGTTCTATATCCTGTTCTACCGTATAAAGATTGATGCGTTTCCCTTCCTGCCTTATAAAAAAACTGCTGTCCAGCATCTTTCTGGTCCAATATTCAAATGACTGCTTTAATGTTGTATGTCCATCGAAAATGACCTTATCCTGAAATACAGACAGGATGTTACACATATTAGCCCCATCTTCTTCCAACATGCCACTGGCATTCCCACCGCCAGCCATTGTATCTATATGTCTATACGGGCCTAAATACCGTATTTTCCCACTTCCCAATGATGATAGGCCAGCCAGGCATTTAAGAACTTCCTTTCTGACCCCTTCCGGCTTAATAATGTCAATGGTTGACATTAATGTAAAGCCTGTTAATAGTACACTGCCCAGTTCTGTTTCTTTCTCTGTTTCATTATCCTTTTCCGTTAAATGATAGGAAGCAAAAGGATTTTCCCAATCCGGTTCCAAAGTCCAAACAAAAGTTCTTGATCTTCCGTCATTTGAAAGTACCGTCATTTCCAGGCTTTTAAGCACTGCCGTATCCTCTTTGAGAAGCCCGTCATTCCCATTTAATGAAAGCGCTGATCCAAATGTCATTGAAATAAAAAAATATTCTGGCTCCATAACAAAAGAGTATCGGATATCAGCTTTCCGGTCCACGGCTTTATTGAGCGTATTCTTCAGGCTTCCCAGCCCTTCTATCTGCTCTAATGGCATATATATATATTTGTTTGCATATATACACATTTTTGAAAGTGCCCTTATGCTTTGTATCATTGACGTCTTTCCAGAATTATTTGCACCTGTAAAGATTGTAAGCCCATTTAATTCCAATATTTCGCTGCTATCATGTATTTTAAAATTTTCAATGGAATATTGGTTAATCATATCATCCTCCAACTATATTCTTCATTGTATCCATCCATATAGCAAACCTGTCAGATACCTTCTTTTTCCCAGCATTCCCTGTATCTGTAACAGCATACCTAAACTCCGCGTTTTTTGCAAGCAGCATTTCAAGGGCCTGACGGATCTGTTCTGCTGAATCAATCAACTTTGCTTCCGGAAATTGTGTAAATGAATAAGATATGATATCAAATAGCGCCTGGCTGAATCTCTTTTTTTTACCCTTTCCAGATAAGACCATGAAAGCGTCTACAGGCCATACTACCTGTACACATCTGCACATCTGCATAAAGCTTTTTTCTATCTGCGATTCAAATGGCCGGAATTTTTCGTAGTTTTCAAGGGTACTGTCAAGAAATTCAGCCATCTTTCCATCGTAGCCTTCATACCCTTTCAGGCTGAAGGCAAGAAAACGGAGTACCAGCTTCTGCCGCCTTTCCTCTCCCATCTTATGGACGACCTTTTTAAATACTTCCATCTGCGCCAGTTTTTCCACAAACGGCATACCCTTTTCTGCGTATTTAGCTTTCCGTATTTCCTGAGGGGTAAGACTTTTTCCTCTTACATTGATATTCAGAAAAATATCCCTGGCAACATTTTCTTCCACTGTTCCCGATACGATTATGGAGAGCACTGTATAATCCTCTAATTTTCTCTGCTCCATCGCTGCTAATTCTTTAAAATAGTGGATTTTACCTTCAGGATAACGAATCCCGAACTTATTATTGATAAATTCAATAATCGTTGACAGCCGCTGTGCACCATCTATCACCTCATAACGCCCTGCCTCATACTCCTGAAGGATAACCGGGTTAATCGGAAATCCTCTAAAAATAGAATCCAATAAAGCCATTTTCATATTTAATGTCCAGCATGGCTGCCTTTGATATGGCGGATGCAGCTTTAGATAACCCAGCTCTGACAAACGGTAAATTTCATATACAGACATTTGTTTAAAACCATATTGTACCCTAGCCATATTCCCCCTTAACGATCCGCTCAGCAGAAAACCTTCTTAAAATAATAGTTTTAAAAACCTGGGTGATTCATGTATTTCCCTGTTTTTTAATATTAAGATTATAGCATTATGCAATTTTGATTGCAAGGCATAGCGCCTGGGCATCATCAAAATCCCTCTATTTTACTATAGAAATACGAAAAACCGCAGACCAGATTAAATCCTGGTATACGGCTTTCATTATTTTAGTACTACAATATGATTTTCTGCATGATGAAGAGGTGTACTCTATCATATCCTGCATCAATCTAAGTTTCATGGGCATGTCAGCAGGATTTCCTTTTAACCATCATGCCAAGACAGGACACATTTAAGATAAGGTTCCAAATTTCGCAGAGGTACTAATCCATCACAACATTCACCTTCATATAATCCCCTGGATTCTTCTCAATATCAATGATTGTCCCAGGCGCTTCCTTTATGGTGACCACCTTGGTCAGTATCTTCCGGGCATCCACCTTTCCTGTATGAATCAGGTCAATGGCTTCCTCAAATTCATTGGCGCTGGTGCGGGCGCCGCGTATGTCCACCTCTTTCTTGGTAATCACATCCGTGGGAAGGGGCGTCTCCTTCTTGGGCCAGCCTGTGAGGGTAATACGCCCTGCGTTTGATACAAGGTCCAGGGCAGAACGCACGGCCGGGTTAGCCCCGGAACACTCCATCACCAGCTCAGCCATGCGCCCGCCGGTATACTCAGAAACCTTGGCCGCCGTATCCTCCCTGCCGGAGTTGACGGTATACCGCACGCCCAGCTTCCTTGCCGCCTCCAGCCGTTCATCCACCAGGTCTATCATGATAGGATGGGCGCCGTACGCAATGGCGGCCACGGCCGCCAGGATGCCGATGGGGCCCGCTCCAATGATTGCCACATGTTCCCCTGCCTTTAATCCTCCCCTGTGGATTCCGTGAAGCGCAATGGTAAGGGGTTCGGCAATGGGCGCCAGTTCCCAGGGCATATCCTTTGGCAGCTTCCACAGCATATCTGCCGGGTGGACAAAATATTCAGACATCCCGCCCTCTGCATGGACGCCCAGCACCTTTAAGTCCGTACAGCAATTGGTCCGGCCGATGGAGCAGGGATAACAGGAGCCGCAGTAGAGATAGGGGTCAACAATTACATGGTCTCCTGCTTTCAGGCCCTTTTTATTGTGCTCTGGTATGGACAGGATTTCCCCTGCCACCTCATGACCGATGATACGCGGATATGTAACCAGTCCGTTGGTACCGCGGAACGCGCCAATGTCGCTTCCGCAGATTCCTGCCGACCTGACCTTGATTAAGGCTTCATTTTCCCCTGCTTGCGGCTTGTCAATCTCAACGCATTGAACCTTCCGCGGCCCGTCATATTTGATTGCATACATAATCTTTCCTACCTCTTTTCTTACATGGCTTTTTATATGGCCTTTTATATGGCTGCTGCATGGCTTTCTGCATCGTTCTTTACCTGGCTATTACTTCGCTTTCTATATGGATATCTACATAGCCAATACTTCGTTCCATTTCTCCTCCACCACAGGAATCCCGTTTTCCCGGTTGTCCCGGATGGCAATTAACTCAGGTTCGCCCGGGTACAGGACCTGGCCGCCTTCCTTTTCCGGGACGGAGGATTTGACATCGCTGACAATATCAGTCACGATCCGGTCTGTCAGCTCTGGTGTGTTGGCCTTAGACGGGTCAATGGCAATCATGACCTGGGTAAGGCCCACCTCATCCCCAAAGGTTCCTATGGTATGCACGGAGTTCCCATTGGAAAGCACGGTTGCAATCAGGTCCAGGGCAATGGAAATGCCGCTTCCCTTCCAGTATCCCATGGGCAGCACGCGCCAGGATTTTTCAATCTCCGCCGGGTCCGTGGTCAGGTTGCCCTTGGTATCATAACCGCCTGGTACGGGCAGTTGGATGCCCTTGAGCCTGCAGTCCTCCATCTTGCCGTATGAGAACTGGGATACGGCGCAGTCAATTACCACATGCTCCCCGTTACTTCTCGGGATGGCCATGATAAACGGGTTATTTCCAATCTTCTTGTCAACGCCGCCCCATGCAGGCATGTTGGGCTGTGTGTTGGACCAGCAGATTCCGATGCAGCCCTGGTCGGCTGCCTGCCATCCATAACTTCCGCCGCGCATCCAGTGGTTGTTGTTGCCCAGCGCCACAACGCCGATGCCATACTGCTTTGCCAGCTCCACGGCGCGGTCCATGGCTTTTTTGGCATTTAATGGGCCGAATCCCCTGTGTCCGTTCCATCGCTCGAACGCGCCCATGGCCATCTCACAGCCAGCCGTGACCTGGGGGTCAATTTCCCCTTTTTTCAGGTATTCAATTACCCTGGGGAACCGGTTCAGGCCATGGGAGTATACGCCAGCCAGGGAATTCTGGGCAAATATCCCTGCGGCATCCGCTGCATTTTCTTCCGTAAATCCGTATTTGGCCAGAACACGTTTAAATTCATTTACCATATCCTCATATTTTACCCTCATCTTCTTCTCCTCTCATCCTCCCCTTTTCGCTGTCTATCTCCGCGGCCTCCGGCCGTTCCCGGCAGATATAGCGGGACAGGGCGTTCAGTTCTTCCAGCCTGGCCATATTGGTTCCTATCCCATATATCCTTCTGGAGTCCGTGTATGATTTTCCTGTGTCTTCCCTGATTGTCACAAGGATCAGGGAACGGATTGCGAATATATCCGCCCTTCCCAGGCCATAGGCCCCGCACAGGCGGTATATGGTATCCTCCACCCGGTGTATCCCGGCCCCTGCTTCAAGCATTGCCTGCCCTATGTCCACAAACAGGTCCAGATAACGGCTGACTTCCATCCTCAGTCCACGGTAACGCCCAGAAACCGGCATAATTCCTGGATACAGGCGTCTTTATCCTTTTGGGTCAGCTCCACCCCGAACATGAAACGGAAAATGGCCTCCATCTGCCCGGCCAGCATCTTGAGCCCGGGTACGGTCTTAAGGCCCCTTGCCCTGGCGGCTGCGATTACCGGAGTGTCAGCCGGATTGATGATAACGTCAAATACCACGCAGTCCTTTGGAAGATAGTCCACAAACCCCAGGTATTCGTGGGTCTTTCCGTATCCCGCCATTCCCAGGGGCGTCACCTGAAGGAACAGCTGGGCTGTCCCGGCCGCCTTATCAAGGTTCTCCGGCGTGGATGCCAGGGCCCTTGTCTCCATGGAGGTATGGGTGTTCAGTATGTCGGCGATTTCCTGTGCCTTTTTTACGGTCCTGTTTAATATGGTAAGTTTCCTGATGCCGTGTTTTGACAGTTCCAGCCCAATCACGCCGCTGATGCTGCCGCTTCCCAGCATCACCGCCTCTTTTCCCTCAAGCCGGGCGCCGCTGCTTAGGATGGCATTCAGGGCGCCCTTACCGTCCATGCCCACGCCGTGGCTGGTGCCGTCTTCGTCAATGCGGATTGCATTGACGGACTGGAATATCCTGGAGCTTTCATCCACATCATCCAGCAAAGGTATGATATCCTTTTTGTGCGGCATGGTAGGGGAAATGTAGCGGATGCCCAGCATTTTACATGCCTCCATAAACCGGGGCAGCATTCCCTTTTTTACCTCCACCGGAAGCATGATGGCGTTCATGTCCAGTTCGCCAAACAGTTTGTTGTACGCCCTGGGCGCATTGGTCTTGCCCATGGGGTCGCCTATATTTAACACAAGCTTTGTGTCCGTATTGAATTTAACATTTTCCAGATTCATGATACCCATTTCCCCCTTTATTTCCCGCTCCTGCCCAGGTACACTTCCAACAGCGCATCCTGGCTGGCGCCGTCGGAGGCATCCAGCTCACCGGCTATCTTCCCGGTATTCAGCATGTAGGAGCGGTCGCTGACCTTTATTGCCATCCTGGCGTTCTGCTCCACCAGAAGGATTGTGATTCCTGTCTGTTTCAGCTTTTCAATGATGTTGAATACCTGCTCCACCACCAGCGGCGCAAGGCCCATGGACGGTTCATCCAGCAAAAGGAGCTTGGGGTCGGACATCATGGCCCTTCCGATGGCCAGCATCTGCTGTTCGCCTCCGGACAGCGTGCCCCCCATCTGGCCCTTCCTCTCCGCAAGGCGTGGGAAGAATTCAAATACCTGGTCTAAGATTTTCTGGTCCAGCGCCTTGTCTGCGGCCCTTGTGTAGGAGCCGATGGCCAGGTTTTCCATAACCGTGGCATCGGCGAATATCTTGCGCCCCTCCGGCACGATGGAGATTCCCATGGGGATGATTTCATGGGATTTCCTGCCCACAAGTTCCTCCCCCTGGTATTTGACGGAGCCGCTTTCAATATGTACCATGCCGATGATGGATTTTAAAAGGGTTGATTTGCCTGCGCCGTTGGCTCCCAGCAGAGAAACCAGCTCTCCCTTGTCCACATGGATGTTTATGTCCTTGATGGCTTTAATCATCCCATAGCTGGAATGTAAGCCGGATATATCTAAAACCGTTTCCCTCTGGCCCATTAAGAATCACTCCTTCCCAGGTATGCCTCGATTACTTCCTCATTGTTCTGAATCTCTTCCGGAACCCCGTGGGCAATCCTCGCACCATAGTTTAACACCGTGATATCATCCGAAATATTCATGATCAGGTCCATGTCATGCTCCACTATGAGGACGGATATGCCAAAGTCATTGCGGATGCCACGGATTGTCCTTATGAGTTCTTCCTTTTCCTGGGCATTCATTCCTGCTGCCGGTTCATCCAACAAAAGGATTTTTGGCTGGGTGGCCATGGCCCTGGCGATTTCCAGCAGCCGCTGGTGGCCGTAAGGCAGGCTGGAGGCCAGCTCATCCTTTAAGTCCGCAATCTTTAAATACTCCAGAAGTTCCTCGCTCCTTTTCCGGATATTCCTGTCCTCTTCCAGCATTTTCCTGCGGTTGTAGATGATGTTGAACAGTCCGGCCCGGCTCCGGCAGTGGAAGCCTGTCATGACATTTTCCACTGCCGTCATTTTCTTAAACAGGCGGATGTTCTGGTAGGTCCTGGCGATTCCCATGTCCACAATCTTATATGGGGCGCAGCCGCAGATGGATCTGCCCTCAAAAAAGATATCGCCTTTTGTCACCTGGTATACGCCTGTGATGATATTGAATACCGTTGTCTTTCCTGCGCCGTTGGGACCGATCAGGGAACAGATCTGGTTTTTTTCTATCTTAAGGTCAACCTCGGAAACAGCTGTCAGGCCGCCGAATTGTTTTGTAACTCCCTTTAATTCCAATACTGCCACAATCCTCACCTGTCCTTTCCGTCGAATTTAGCCTGTGCATATCCAATGAGTTTTTTCGCATAGGGCGTGATGCCGCCCGGATAGCGGATAATGACCGTCAGGAGGATGACCCCGTACACAACCATGCGCCAGTCTCCCAGGAAACGCAGGGCTTCCGGAAGGATATTCATGATAATGGCGCCAATCACAGGCCCGATGGTGGTTCCCATCCCTCCCATGATGGCTGTCCACAGGAACATGTTGGAATCGTTGCTGGTAAAGCTGTCAGGGCTTACATAGTGGATCATCATGGCGTACAGCACTCCTGCCACAGCGGAGTAGACCGCAGACAGCACAAATGCCCTGATTTTAAAGGTAGTGATATTGATTCCCGTCAGCTCGGCAACCTTGTCATCATCACGGATTGCCATGAACGCCCTTCCTGTCCTGGACCGCATCAGCCATTTCTGGTACATGATGCCGATGAACACGAAAAATGCAATCAGATAATAATATTTGAACAATGTATCAAACTTGAATCCAAACAGGTCCGGCGCCTTGATACCTACCACACCGGCCGGGCCGCCCGTCAGGTCAATCCAGTTCACCAGCACCATCCTGACAATCTCGCCAAAGCCAATGGTCAGAAGGGCCAGATAGCTGCCCCGCACCTTAAGGGCCGGGATGGCGAGAAACACGCCGAACACGGCCGTCACCAGGACAGACGCGGGAAGCACCACGAAAAACGGACATCCCAGCTTTGTATTCAGCAGTGCCGTGGTATATGCGCCAATCCCATAAAAAGCCGCCTGCCCAAGGGAAAGCTGTCCCGTGTATCCGGTCAAAATATTCACTCCCGTACCAACAATGGCATAAATGCCTATCATATTGACAATCTGGATGATATATGCATTGGGAAGGAAAAAGGGCAGGATCAGGATTGCCGCCGTAACCACTGCAATTAAAGTAATTTTCTTTGTCTGCTTCATCACAATACCCCCTACAGCTTCTGCTCGATGCGCTTGCCCAGAATCCCATTGGGCTTAAAATACAGGAACAGGAACAACAGCACAAACGAGATGATATCCTTATAAGCAGCCGTGGCATACGTGGCTCCCAGCGCTTCCACAATCCCCAGTATGATGCCTCCAAGCATGGCCCCCACGATGTTGCCGAACCCGCCCAGGATAGCTGCGGAAAATGCCTTCAGCCCAACCAGCGTACCCATGTCCACGCTTACATAGAAAATCGGCGAAAGAAGGATTCCCGCAATGGCTGCAAAGGCTGCGCTGATGCCGAATGTAACCAGCCTGCACTTATTCACATTGATGCCCATCATGGACGCGCCCTCGGAATCCGTGGCAGCCGCCCTCATCTGCTTGCCGGTCCTGGTCTTATAAAAAAACAGCTGAAGCACCACCACAAGGCAGGCCGCCACGCAGATGATCCCTATGTTCTGCGGCAGAAGCAGCAGCTGGCCCAGATTAATGGGATCCGTGCTGAACAGGGCCGGGAATACCTGAGGCTCAGCCCCCCAGATGACAATAGCCAGATTCTTCATGATATAGGACACGCCCACCGTTGCAATCAGAAGGTTTGTAAAAGAACTGAACTCCAGCTTCCTGTAAATGAACCGCTCCAGGCAGCATCCAATGAACGCGGCCGCGATAATGGTCAGCACAATGGCCAGGGGTATGGGAATCCCCACCGTAATCAGGGTAAGGCAGATAAAAGCAGAAATCATAATCGTATCACCATGTGCAAAGTTCAGCATGCCAAGTGATTTATATATCATGGTCACGCCAATGGCCAGCAAAGCATAGATGCTGCCATTGGTAAGGCCGTTTAAAATCTGTTGAAAGACCATAGTCTCCTCCTTACATTCTGTCTGTTTTGACACGCCGCCGTCAGTCCATGGGTACAATGGTATGTTTACCGTCCACTATCTGCACAACCATCAGGTCCTTAATCATCTCGCCATTGGAAGCAAAGTTATAGACACCGGCCGCGCCCTCAAAGTCCTTGGTTGCCAAAAGCGCATCCCTGATAGCCTGCCCGTCCAGTGAACCTGCCCTCTTAATGGCATCCGCCAGAAGATAGACCGAATCATAGGCCTGGGGCGCGTTCTGGTCATAGCTCTGCTGGTAAATCTCTTTATACTTCTTATCAAATGCCTGGACCTTCTCATCCGGGTTTGCCTCTGTAAAAGCAGTCGTGAAAATAAGCCCATTGACAGCGTCCCCGCCCAGTTCAACCAGTTTAGGAGAATTAAATCCCGTACCGATAAGCGGAACCTCAATGCCATTCTGTTTCGCCTGCTTACAAATCAGGGCAGCCTCCGTATAATACCCCCAGAGGATGATGGCGTCCGGCTCAGCCTGTTTTAATTTAGTCAGATGTACGGAAAAATCCTTCTCGCCCGAATTATACATTTCATTGGCCGCCACATCGATTCCATACTCCGGCGCCAGCTCCTGGATGATCCCAAAGGCGCCTGTGCCGAAATCAGAGGACTCATACAGCACAGCCACTTTCTGTCCGTTTATTTTTTCCTTAAAGTATTTAAACAACGTCTTTATATGGGTTGTGTCCGTGGCAGTCGTACGGAAAATGAACTCATTTCCCTGTTCCACAATACTCTGCGCGCTGGAGCACGGTGTAATCTGGGGAATCTTAGAAGCCGCCGTAATCTCCATATCAGCAATGGTGCAGGAGCTGTTCAGCGCACCAATCAGCGCGGTTATCTTATTCTGGTTCACCAGCTTCTGTGTCACGGTAACAGACTTTGCCGGAACCCCCTCGTCATCTTCCTTCACAAGTTCAATCATATACTTGCCGTCAATGCCGCCGGCTTCATTAATCTCATTTACAGCCATCTCTACCGCATTGGCCTGCACCAGGCCGCTGGCCGCCGCATTTCCCGTAAGGGGCCCCACGCATCCCAGCACAACCGTCTCTTTCCCATCCTTACCCTTCGTATCCCCCTGGCACCCCGACATGGTCCCCATAACCATGGCTGCTGCCGCCAAAACCGCTGCTATTTTCCAATATCTTCTCATAAAATAAACCCCTTCCCTATCTATGCTCTCAACAATAGCTCCAAAAAACCTCACATCCACCAGAAGCAGGCCCCCTACCCGCTCCCTCTAAAACACAAAACTCCACATTCCAGGCCTGCCAGCCACTCTCATCCACCAAACCACAGTACGGCCCGGCCCATCAAGCAACCCCAATCATTAAGCTGCGTTCCGGTCTGCCGCTCCTTCTCACGCCGTAGGCTGCGTTCCGGCCCGCCGCATCTTCCTTCGCCGTAAGCTGCGTTCCAGCCCGCCGCTCCTTCCCACGCCGTAAGCTGCGTTCCGTCCCGCCGCTCCTTCCTGCGCCGTAAGCTGCGTTCCGGCCCGCCGTATCTTCCCACGCCATAAGCTATAATCCGGCCGGCCAGTACCGCAGCCGCGTCCCGGGTATCCTTCCTGAGAAGACCATCTTTACCCGCCGGCACTTAGACGCGGTCCTTCACGCGTCTTAGTACCGCCGCGCGTAAAACAAGCGCGAGCGGGTCTGAACAGGGAGGATACCCGGGATGCGGCGGACCCTACTCCAGAACGCCGCAAACCCTACTCCAAAACGCCGCAAACCCTACTCCGAAACGCCGCCCCCCACCTTACAGCGCCGCAATCTCCGCCGCAGCCCGCAAAAACGTATCAATATCCTCCACCCCATGACAATGAAGCGGTGACACGCGCACAATCCCTGCCAGGTCAAAGGGATGCAGTGACCGGACAGAATAATAATTGGAATCGCTTCGGTCATAGACAATGACATCCCTCTTCACAAACTCCGTAACCGCATCCGGGCAGCTGATGTTATCAAAGGTCAGCGGCATGATGAAATCCCTGTTTTCCAAAGACTCCCTGTCAAATTCAACCCTGGCATGGGGAATATGGCGGATACCCGGAACCTCCTCCGTTCCCTCCAGCGCCCTGTATAGCAGCGCCCGCTCATGCATCTCAATGCGTTCCATGCCTTCCACGTACAGTTCTCTTCTGTCCGTGCTGTCAATGTAATGGCTGCCAATCCAGCATACATGGTCCACGATGGCGCTTACGCTTGCATACATGGCAGGCGCCGGGCCGCCGATTTCCCATGGGTCGCCCAGATTGCCAAAGATTCCAGGATGGTCCAGGGCTGCCAGACGGTCCGATACATAACCGGCGCCGAATCCCCTGCATCCAAAAATCTTGTATGCTGCAAAGTTGATGCCATCCAGCTGTAAATCCTGTACATCCACCAGTCCGTGGGGCATGTGCTGTACCGCATCGGAAATTATGTATAAGTCAGGCTTGATGGCGCGGGCGCGGGTTACGATTTCCTTCATATCCATCACCGCGCCGGTGTGGTTGGACGCATAGATGCACACCAGAAGGGCCGTGTCCTTATCCACCAGACGTTCAATCTCTTCCGCGTCAATTCCTCCCGTCACCTTGTTTGGCTTTGCAATACGCACCTCCATGCCTGCTTTTCTTCCATAGTACATGACAGAATCATATGCGGAGGGATGGTCCAGGTCAGTAACCACCACATTGGTACCTTTTATATTCTCAAGTACGGTGCGGACCATCTCAAACATTACCTTAGAGGATGATTTCTCAGCAATTATCTGTCCGTACCTGGGGGCATTGAACATAATCCTTAAATCCCTGAACCCATTCAGGGTCAGCTGCCTTAACGCCTTTGCCCTTGGATGTTTCCTGGAATCACAGTCAGGGAATGTGTCCGCTTCCTCATAAGCCTTATTGACAGCCTTCAGTCTCAGGGAACCGCCTGCATTTTCAAAAAACAGCCTCTTACCTGCCTCCGGGTCGGAATCCACGTTCCAGAACCTGTCCTTAATCTCTGCCTGAAGCTTCCCGTCAAATAATAAACCCTGTGGGTAATCCTTAATATTCATCTCTGTGCTCCTCCTGGTTTGAGCTATATTTTATCTGCTTATTCATTCTCTTAATCAAACACTACTTTTCCTTCATCAAAAATCACCTTGCCGTCCACTTCAATGGTCGGGTCCTTGAACATCATGTCGATGTGAAGCAGGCAGTCCTGGTTATCCGTCTCATTGTTGCCCAGCGCCACATGTACATAACCCATGCAGCCCTCATCCTCCAGCATCCTTCCGCAGAGACTTGCATCCGGGTTAAGTCCCACGCCGATTTCGCCGATGCGGTAAATCCTCGGGTCATAAATCTCCTTAAGGACCTTCTCAAACTTCCTGGCTTCCTCACCGCCCTCAATCTTTGTGACAAAGCTGTTCTCAATATATAAGGTAATGGGTTCCTTTAAAAGCCCCATGGCCGGATGGGTGATGCTGCCGTCAATCACCACCTTGCCGTGGGCAGTGCCGGGAATGGCGCCGGTTGCACATTCGATGTCCGGCGGTGAACAGGTCTGTCCCTTCTCATGGCTCATCCCGTACTGCGGGAATATCTTGTGCCCCTTGATGCTGCAGTAGTAGTCCGTTCCCAGGGCAGAAGTGATGTGTACCTGGTCTCCTCCTGCAAAACCTTTGGCAATCTGGTCCACGTATTTTTTGTTGGCCTCGAAGTCTGTGTAGAGGCCGCCTTTTTCCAACATTCCGAAGTCATAATCACAACAGTTTAAATCGCGTGCACCTGCTTCACACGCCCTCCTTCTTGCATAGCTGTGGGATAAGGAAAAGGTTGTTGCACGAAAGATGACGTCGGCTTTCAGCATAGCCGCAGCTACCAGATCCGTTGGCTCCTCTCCGTGCATTTTCCTGGGATTCATCAGGACCAGGGTGCGGTTGGGGAACCTTTCAGCGGCATCCCAGAGCGCCATTCCCATGTCCATGCTTTCCTCATCCGTCACAATCAGGATGTTCTCATCCTCTTTGCAGTGGGAACACACTGTCAGCAGACGTTCGCATGCTTCATAGATTTTCTTTTCTCTCATTTTCTCTCCCTCTCTTTGAAAAAGTTTTTGCTCTTTTTGATTATTATTATATTTAACCCTTATCCGGGATTAAGTATCTAAATATTTATTCGAATAAATATTGGGTAAAATGAAAAGGAATACTTGGATTCCTCATCATTTTTCATCTGTCCGGGTGCACTCAGGCGCTCTCCCTTATAATAAGCTTCACACCCATGTATTCATCCTCCACCTGCTGTCCCTCTACCAGTGCAAGCATCTTATCCACATACGTCTTAGCCAGCCTCTCCTTTGAAACATCCACCGTGGTAAGCGCCGGCGTGGTGAGGGGCGCTATCTGGGTATTGTCGCATCCGATGACGGACAGATCCCCCGGCACGGAAATGTTAAGCTTCTTCAGATACTGCATGATCTGGGCGGCAAGATAGTCATTCCCCACCACCAGGGCCGTGGGCCTGCCATCCTTCTCAGAGGTCACCAGCATGCGGAATACCTCCTCGCATATATCGTCCACGGTCTGGGTCCTGGTACACACAAGCTCCGGCCTGACCGGAATGTTGCTGTGCCTTAAGGCCTCCACATATGCCCTGACACGGAAGTCATCTCCCTCCACGCCCTTTGTCAGGTACTTGACCGGAGGCACCATGCCGATGCAGGTGTGGCCCTTCAGGATCAGATAATCCACCGACTTCCTGACCGCGTCATAATAATCCGGCACAACCGTCACAATCCTGGAATCCAGCGCCTCATAATGCTTTGTCCTGTATAGGATGATGGGAATGCCGTTCATGGCAATGGTGTTGAGCTGCTGGGCGTCAAACATATTGGTAGCCATGAAGATTCCTTCCGGCTGCCTGCTGATTAACATATCCAGGAACTCCTTGGTATTCCTGCTGTAATTAAGGGATATATAGTATCCATGCTCAAAAAGCCTGGTCTCCACTGCCTCAAAAAGTTCTGCCTGAATATTGTCGCAGACAAATATGAACTGGGCGGAGCGGCTGGTCCTAAGTCCCCTTGCCAGCTGGTTGGGTATGTAATTCAACTCCCTGACAGCTTCTAATACCTTCTCCCTCTTTTCCTGGCTGACATAGTTGGAATTGTTCAGCACATACGATACAATGGTCGGAGAAACATTCGCAAGTCTGGCAACGTCTTCGCGGGTAACTGTTTTGCTCATGTTTTCTTCCTTTCTTCTGTGTTTTATAAATACGTATAAATATCTTATGGTTTATATATATCACTTTTGAACCATGATGTCAACATATTTTAAATATTTTTTCAACATTATTGATACATTCTTCCTGTTTTATCCTTATTTATTATGTAAATTATCCATATTTATATATTTATAATATTTACTATATGGTATTCAGGGGCGTACGATGTATGATAACCCCATATCGCCTGTATTACTATAAATATTCAGCGTTGTCCTGATACTTATGTACATGGTATAATCGGATTACATGGATATTACAGGAGGAATAAATGATAAAGGCCATATTTTTTGATTTGTTTTTTACGCTGATAACCCCCGCATATGAAAAGTCAAATAATGAGTTTGACTTATTAGACTTATCAGTTAACCAGTGGGAACGATATGCTGAAGATGATATACTGTATCGTGAAAGGGCTTTGGGAATGGTAAAAACCGAAACAGAAATCATAGACAAGATAATATCTAATTTACCGTTTGAAGCCAATGACATTCAAAAAAGGAAGGTTTTAAATGCCCGTGAAAACAGAATGAAAAATGCCCTTCAGTCGGTATCTGAAGAGATATTAGATGTTTTGCAGAAATTAAAAGCAATGGATATAAAATTGGGCCTAATCAGTAATGCAGACGTGATTGATTGTAAATATTGGAACCAATCGCCACTCTGTCAGTATTTTAATGATGCTGTCTTTTCATGCAGGGTAGGATTGTTAAAACCTGACCGGCAGATTTATGAATTGGCAATGCAGCGTCTGAATGTAGCTCCCAGACAATGTCTGTTTATTGGAGATGGTGGTTCAAATGAGTTGTGTGGTGCAAAATCAGCTGGTATGAAAACCGTTTTTTCTGAGATGCTTGAAACAAAAACCCATGAACAGAGAAAAAACATTCTAAAAAATGCTGATTACCACGTCAGCCATATTAAGGAACTATTTTATTTTATTTGAAAAAAGTTAATCCGTACAGTACATGACCCTCGGTTCCAGCAATTGAAAGAGATGGATCTGTTAAGATATTCCTTATGTTATTTTGACACCGGGAATGGCAAATAAATCCTTTACGTTATATATTCCTATATGACAACGCAGCCAAAAGCCGTGGCCATCTTTGGTCACGGCTTTTGGCTCTAATATGTCTGGCCCTGTCATGTCTGGCATAATCCTGTCTGCTTCTATCAAGCTAAAACCCTGCAGTCATTTAAGTCCTGCGTAATGGAATCCAGATATACAGCCCGGCCAGTCAGGACAATTCCGGCCAGCGGTTCCCTTCATCAATCCAGCACTACATTCACCTTCATGTAATTCCCCGGATTTTTCTCAATATCGATGATTGTCTCCGGAGTCTCATCCATACCCACAACCTTGGTAAGGATTTTCCTCACATCCACCTTCCCGGTGTAAATCAGGCGGATTGCCTCCTCAAACTCATTGGCGCTGGTGCGGGCGCCGCGGATATCCACTTCCTTGCGGGTAATGGCATCGGTCGGCAGGGGCGTCTCCTTCTTGGGCCACCCGGTCAGGGTGATGCGGCCCGCGTTGGACACAATGTCCAGGGTGGAGCGGACAGCGGCATTGGCGCCGGAACACTCCATCACCAGTTCAGCCATGCGGCCTTTTGTGTACTCAGATACCTTTTGGACCACATCCTGGGCAGCAGAGTTGATGGTGTACCTGACCCCCAGTTCACGTGCAAATTCCAGCCTCTCATCCACCACATCAATGACAATCGGCTCTGCGCCGTAGGCCAGCGCTGCCATGGCTGCCAGCAATCCAATGGGGCCTGCGCCGATAATCGCCACATGCTCCCCTGCCGCCAGCTCCCCTCTGTGGATTCCATGAAGGGCAATGGTCAGCGGCTCTGCCATGGGCGCGATATCCCAGGGCATGTCATCCGGCAGTTTCCACAGCATGTCGGCCGGATGGGTCATGTATTCAGCCATCCCGCCTTCCACATGCACGCCTAATACCTTAAGGTCCGTACAGCAGTTGGTGCGGCCGACGGAACACGGATAACATGTGCCGCAGTAGAGATACGGATCCACAATGACGCGGTCGCCAGCTTTAATGCCCCTGGCATTATCTTCCGGTATGGACAGCACCTCACCCACAATCTCATGACCGATTATCCTTGGAAATGACACCAGGGGGTTAGTCCCTCTGAATGCCCCGATATCGCTGCCGCAGATGCCTGCCGCCCTTACCTTAATCAGCGCCTCTCCTTCTTTTGGCTCTGGTTTTTCTATATCAATGCACTGAACCTTCCACGGTTCCTCAAACTTAATCGCCTTCACGGTTTCTTCCCTCCTACTACTAACTATATGCTGCCGGCTCTGACCGGCCTGTTTCCCGGCACTGCCCAGGTTTTCTGCGCTGCATGGATTCCGGCTGCGGCCAGGTTTCTGCACTGTACGGATTCCGGCTGCGGCCAGGTTTCTGCATTGCACGGATTCCGGCTGCGGCCAGGTTTCTTCGCCCCACCGGATTCCGGCTGCGGCCGGTCCATGTCATCAGCCCCCCAGATACGCCTTCTTAATATCATCCGAATCCAACCGGACCTATGTGCTGTCCCCGCTGGCAACCAGGTTGCCAACCTCCAGCACATAGGTCCGGTTGGAGATGGACATGGCCATGAACGCGTTCTGTTCAACAATTGCAATGGGGATGTTCCTTACTTTATTGACACGCACGATGACGTCAAACATATCGTCCACGATAACGGGCGCCAGCCCCAGGCTGGGCTCATCCAGCATGAGAAGTTCAGGATCTGACATCAGTCCCCTTGCAATGGCCAACATCTGCTGTTCGCCCCCTGACATGGAACCTGCTTTCTGCTTTGCACGCTCCTTAAGCCTTGGGAAGATTTCGTACTGTTCTTCCAGGTGGCGGTCCATGTCGGCCTTGGACATTTTCACGGAGTAAGCGCCCATCTCCAGGTTTTCCTGCACGGTCATGTTGGGGAATATCTCGCGTCCCTCGGGCACGTACACAATCTTATGTCCCACTACCTTGTGGGAGGGCAGGCCGCTGATGACCTGTCCGTTGTACTCAATGGTTCCCTTCTTAGGCTTGTTGATGCCCATGATGGACTTCATGAGGGTTGTCTTGCCTGCTCCGTTGGCTCCGATGATGGAGACAATCTCATTGTCCCCCACTTCGATGGACACGTCAAACAAAGCCTGGACCTTGCCATAATATACGTCAATTCCATTTACCTTAAGCATGTGCAGCCCCCCTTGCCATGTTCTGCTTATACCGGTCGCCCAGGTAAGCCTTGATGACCACCGGATTCTGCTGGATTTCCTCCGGCGTCCCCTCTGCAATCTTGGCGCCGAAGCTGATGACCGTGATATAGTCGCTGATGTTCATGATGACATCCATGTTGTGCTCAATAAGGAAAATGTCAATGCCGGAATCAAATACCTTAAGCATGATATTGACAAATTCCACACGTTCCGACGGGTTCAGGCCGGCTGCAGGCTCATCCAGGAACAGCAGCTTGGGGTCTGACATCAGGGAACGGGCCAGCTCGGTCAGCTTCTGCTTTCCGTAAGGCATGTTGGCCGGGTATTCGTCTGCCAGGTCCTTAAGCCCGATGAACTCCAGGATGGAATCAGCTTTTTCCTGAATCAGCTTCTCCTCCCTTGCAGCTGCCCCGAAGTTAAACATGAATGGAAAAAATCCCTGCTTCATATCCATCATGCTTCCCATCATCAGGTTCTCCTTCACGGTCATGGAGCGGTACAGCTTCAGGTTCTGGAAGGTACGGCTGCAGCGTGTCTGGGCAATCTGGTGCGCGCTCATTCCGCTGATTTTGGTTCCCTCATGGTAAATCTCGCCTTCCGTTAACGGCAGGAGCCCTGTAATCATATTGATGGCAGTGGACTTGCCAGCGCCGTTTGGCCCAATGAGGGCGTGGATGGTGCGCTCCTTCATATCAAGGGACAGGTCATTGACCGCAACCAGTCCCGAGAAACGTTTTGTCACATTCTTCAAGGTCAGTACGGATTTTCCTTCTCTGTTATCAGACATTTGCCCGTCCTCCTTTCACTGCTTTTTCCGCTGTCTTCTTAACCCTGAACAGGGAAACAATCCCGTTTGGCAGGAAAATGACAAACAGCAGGGTAATGATGGAGAATACCAGCCAGTAATAATTCTCCATGAACCGTAAGAACTCAGGTACCAGGGTAACCAGGATCGCGCCCAGCACATTGCCCGGCACGGAACCAATGCCGCCGATGACCAGCATGACCACGTAGTTAATTGAAAATTCCAGGTTGTAGGCGCTTGGGTTGATGAAGCCCACATAATGTGAATACAGGCTGCCTGCAATGGTTGCATAGATGGCTGCCAGGGTAAATGCCATGATCTTGATGTTGGCAATGTTGACGCCGCCCGCCTCCACCGCATCCGGATTATCCTTGACAGCAAGGAAGGAACGCCCCCACTTGGAATTGACAATCCGGTACGCATTGAATATGAGCAGCACCGCAATGACCAGGTACAGGTAATAAATCTCCTTGTTGCTCTGGAACTTGAAGCCGAAGATGGAGAAGGTGGGGATGCCCGTGACACCCAGCGCCCCTCCGGTAAGTCCGGTCAGGTTGGTCATCAGGATCCTTACGATTTCGGAAAACCCGATGGTGGTCAGCGCCAGGTATACGCCGGACACACGCAGGGAAGGATATCCAAGCCCCATGCCGATGAGACATCCCATGCCCACGGCTGCCACAAGGCAGATCCAGGGATTCAGCCCAAGCTTGGTAGCCAGCAGCGAGGATGTGTAAGCGCCCATGGAAAAGATTCCCGCCGTGCCGAGGTTCATCTGGCCCGTAAGGCCCGTGATGAAATTAAGGCCCACCACGATGATGATGTTGATAAGCACCTGTATCATCAGGTTCAGGTGGTAGTTATTGGTTATGAACATAGGGAGAATCGCTGCCAGAGCAATCGCTGCCAATGCAATTATCATTGCTGATTTATTCTTTTTCATAGCTCTCCTCCTTATCTCCTGTTTCCTAAGATTCCTGAAGGCTTAATCAGCAGGAAGATGATCAGCAGCACAAAGGACAGGCAGTCCTTATACACGGAAGGGATGATCATGCTTCCGAAGATTTCCACAACCCCCAGCAGGATGCCGCCTACAATGGCGCCCGGAAGATATCCGAACCCGCCGATCACACCAGATGCAAAGCCTTTCAGGCCAATCATGGATGACATCTGCAGCTCTACGTTGAAAATCGGTATGACCAGGACACCGATGGTTGCGCAGATCAGGGCTGACAGGCCAACCGTAAATGCAATGTTCATGGGAACGTTGATGCCCATCAGGGACGCGGCTGTCTTGTTCTCAGACACACAGCGCATGGCCTTGCCCATCTTGGTGGTCTTAAAGAAAATCTGAAGGCCTGCCGTTATGATGGAACATACAACAATGATTACAATGTGCGCCTTGGACACCACGATGGGGCCCAGGTGAAAAGAGCCCCTAAGGAAGTTGTCCAGGGTAAATGGCAGCGGTCCCCAAATCAGCCGTACGCATTCAGTGATGATCCTGCCAAGTATGACGGTTCCGATTACAGCAAATAGATTCGTTGATAATCTGCTCAGGGGGTTAAATATGGCAAATGCGCTTACCATACCAAGAAGGAACATGGTAAGGACCGTGCACAGGATTGCCAGTACCGGCGGGAGCCCTAAGCTCAATACATAGGAGCCTGCAAACATATAGGCGCCAAAGAGAATGAATTTATCATGGCTGAAATTAAGGAGCCCGGTTGAATTCCATATAAGTGTATACTCAATACCTACCAGGGCATAGATAAAGCCCATGGCAACACCGGTAATAAGCATCTGTACAAAAACCTGCATATGTAAAACCTCCTATTAATCAAGGGATATCTGCTGTGTTACGTTCATATTCTTATCGCCGTCAAATTCCAGGATGTACAGGTTGGTGTTCATCTCGCCCTGCGCATTGCAGTTCAGCTTACCGAATACTGCGTCGAAATCCTTTGTCTCAGACAGTGCCTTCCTGATATCCTCAGGTTTGTCGGAACCGGCCCTGTCAATGGCGTCTGCTGCAAGATAAGCTGCCGTATAGTACATGGCTGCGTATCTCTCCACGTCCTCGCCCCAGCGTGCATGGAAATCATCCAGGAACTTCTTCATGACTGCATTGGATTCGTCTGCATAGAAATCCGTGGACGCATAGGTGCCTTCCAGCTGCTTTGCATCACACAGGTCATAGGTCTGGGACTGTGCAAGTGCGTTTGGCCCGACATGAGGAATATCGCCCATGCCAAGCTCGTCTAACTGACGTACAATCAGCGCTGCCTCGGCGTCATGTGAGAAGTCAAACACAACATCCGGTCCCCATCCTTTAATCTTGGAAAGCTGGGAGGTCAGGTCCTTGTCGCCGGAGGTAAATCCTTCTGAATAATACTCAATGCCGTTGTCTGCACAGTACTGCTTGGTTGCCCCGTCAGCAGCCACGCCATAGTCGTCCGTATCATACAGGGCGCCGATTTTCTTAACCCCGAACTTGTCCTTTGCAAACTCTACCATAGCTGGTCCAACCGCGCCGTCGGATACGGAAATACGGAAAAAGTATGGGTTCTCAGCTTCTAGAAGCTTTGGTGATGTGGCTGCCGTAATAAAAGGAACCCCTGCCTTTCTGTAAAGTTCCTGGGTTGCGGATGCCATTGGGGAAGTGTGCGGTCCAATGGAAACAGATACGTTCTCGCCCAGGATCTTGTTAACCGCGTTAACAGCGCCTGTGGGTGTTCCTGTATCATCTACCAGGACCATCTCAAGGGGTCTTCCGCCCAGTACGCCGCCGTTTGCATTAATCTCTTCAAATGCCATGGTAATGGCCTGTTTCATACGGATGCCGCCGGCTGCCATGGGGCCTGTCACCATGTTGGAAACGCCTACCTTGATGGGCTCTCCGGTTGCAGTGGACTGCGCTGCCTGTCCTGCCCCTGACTCTCCTGCTGCCGGTGCTGCTGTTGTCTGCTTGCCTGGGGATCCGCTGCATCCTGCCAGTGAGGTTGCCGCCATACATGCCGCCAGTGTTACGCCTAAGATTTTTTTCATGTTTTTCTTCATGTTCTAATCCTCCTCTGCTTATCTTTATACCTTCTTAATGCTGTTGCTAAGAATCTTAACGATATATTAACACGGGTGTAATATATCTTAATGCAGTTAATATACTACTATCGAATTACAAATGCAATATTAAATATTTTTTTAACAATACTTTTGTTGCTTTTTACATTAATATCATTATTTTTTTGTGCATTTTCACCGTTAAGATTTATTAATACCCTATTGACATACCATATTTTTGTATATCACAGCCTTCTGTCTTACTTGACAGATTGATGGCAAAGACGATATACTAGAAAAGTAAAATTTAACAGTTATATAACTTAATATATTACTCACATCGTGGTATTAATATATATATACTGCCAAAGGAGACCTGAATATGGAAAATTTCACTCAGAAGCCCGGGGAAACTGCCCGCGAATACGCGCAAAGGTATCTGCTGTACCAGATCATCAACCTTAACTTTGAACCTGGACAGAAGATTTCAGATGTAGAGATATCAAAAGAATTAAATATAAGCAGGACGCCGGTCCGCGAAGCCATCCTCTCCCTTACCAACGGACAGCTGATTGAAAGCTATCCCCAGCGCGGGATTTTCGTGTCATTAATTAATTCAGAGATTGTGGAACAGGTATGTACCATGCGTAAGATGATTGAAGGTCCCCTGGCAGAGATGAGCTGCGGCCTCGTTACCCAAAGCAACCTGGACAACCTTTATGACACAATCACCCTGCAGAAAGACTATGCTTCCGGAGGACCAAGGGAAAATTTTGAGAAATTCCTCTCCCTGGACATTGCGTTCCATAAAGAATTTTATGATATATGCAGCATGTCCTTTATCTATGATACCATGCAGAATGTAATGCCCCACTTTGACCGTCAGAGAAAGCTAAGCTACCACATCGCCATCTCCGACCGTGTGATCAGCGAACATGTGGCCATCTGTAAGGCTTTGGAGGACAAGGACCCGGCAGCAGCCGGCAGGGCCATGGTGGCGCATATATCCACCGCCCTGGTTGACCAGGGAATCCTGAAGAAGAAATTCCCGGATTATTTCCTGTAGATAAACACATAGCTGGATGTGAAGATGCAGAAAGCTTCCCAGCATACATGCCGGCGTGGTACCGTACCGGCATGTATGTTTTGGGAAGCTTTTTTTACTAATCGGTTCACATCCAGAAGTGTGCCCTTATAATATATTTATCTTAATATATCTATCTTGATATAATATATTACTTTTCGGCATTTTCCGGTATATCCTTTGTCACAATCACATCCGTATCATAACCAAGAAGATTATGGATGACCACGGTTCCTGATTCCACCGGGGCAGTCAGGGTGCATTTCCTGATTTCAGCCATGGCATCAAAAATGCGGCCTTTCGGGATTGGCGCTGTCAGGCGCACACTGGTTAAGGGAAGGATCCCTCCTTTGACAAGGACAGAAGTAGCAATATTCCTCTGGGGGTCTTTTAACTCCTGTTCCACATAGGCGTTGCCTTTTTTGCAGGCTGCGCCTTCAATGGAAAGGATTTCCACTGCGCCGCCCTCTTTTTCTTCTATCTCAGCCCTGATTTCACACCCATTGGGGCAGATGATACATGTAAATTCCCTCATCATTCCACACACACCTCCAGATTTCCGGATGTTTTAAGTTTCTCCGGCTTGATTTCCATCTGGATCATCTCTGCCGGTATGGCTTTTTTCATCTTCTTTGCAGCAATCTCCACGCCGTCCTGGCGCACAACAATGCGGCAGTCCTTCATGGGACGGTTCACACGCATGGACAGCTTAAATCCACGTGTGCCGCTGATGCGCTGAGGTACGGTATGGTTTATATTCCTGTCCGTCTTAATCTCAACCGGACAGTCAGGAAGGCTATTGTCCCTGATATATTCCGCCGCCGAATCAGCCAGGTTCTCGGCTTCCATGGACACAAAGTCCACCAGGTCGTGGACATGGAGCACATTGCCCGCGGCAAAGATGCCCGGCACATTGGTCTGGAAATATTCATCCACAACCGCGCCCTTTGTCCTGCTGTCCAGGGCAACGCCTGCATCCAGGGAAAGTTCATTTTCCGGTATCAGTCCCACTGAAAGGATTAACGTGTCGCAGCTGTATTCCTTTTCCGTGCCCGGAATGGGTTTAAAATGCTCATCCACCTGGGAAATGGTCACGCCCGTAAGGCGCTTGTCGCCATGGATTGCAGTAACCGTGTGGCTCAGGTACAGCGGGATGCCATAATCGTTAAGGCATTGTTCAATGTTGCGCGGAAGGCCGCTGGGATATGGCTGGATCTCGAACACGGCCTGTACATGAGCGCCTTCCAGGGTCAGCCGCCTGGCCATAATCATTCCGATATCGCCGGACCCCAGAATCACCACTTCCCTGGCAGGCATGGTGTTATAAAGGTTAATGTACGCCTGGGCAACACCTGCCGTGAACACACCGGTGGGACGTTCTCCGGGAATCCCCAGCGCCCCCCTGGTCCTCTCCCGGCAGCCCATGGTAAGGATGACGGATTTGGCCTGCCACTGCCTTAATCCGTCGCGGGTGGCAGCGGTTACCAGCTTTGCGTCCGTTACTTCCAGAACGGCCGCATCCGTAATGTATGGGATTTTCAGTTCCTCCACCTCGTCAATGAAGCGCTTGGCATACTCCGGCCCGCTGAGCGTGGTGCAAAAGCGGGTCAGCCCAAAGCCATCGTGGATACACTGGCGCAGGATCCCCCCGAGCTGTTTTTCACGTTCCACAATCAGGATATCACGGATTCCCTTATGATACAGTTCTGCTGCAGCCGCCAGCCCCGCAGGGCCGCCACCTACGATAACCACGTCAACGGCCTCTGTCCTGATTCCATTTATCCGAATGCATGTTTTTTTATCCATCTGCCCGTCCATGCCCTACACCTCCTGCCTGACTTTGCCGAAAAACATCCGGGAGCCTTTTCTTGCATATTGTACTTCAGTTTCCTTCCTGCCCAGCTCCTCCTCTATCATCTGGGCAATGCGCATCTGGCAGTACCCGCCCTGGCAGCGCCCCATCATGGAGCGGGTCCTGTACTTGATGCCTGCCATGGTATCCACGCCCAGGGGGTTGTGGATTGCGGCAAGGATTTCAGCCCTGGTCACCTTTTCACAGCGGCATATGACCTCGCCATAGTCCGGGTCCTCCAGTATCAGCTGGTTCTGTTCTTCCTTTGTCAGCTCCTCAAATCTTGGGATTCCCCTGCGCACAGGATTAAAGTCAGGGTTCGGTTCTAACTTCTCCCGCTCTGCCATAAGCCCAATCGCATATCGGGCAATGGGCACCGCGGCGGTCAGGCCGGGGGACTCAATGCCCACCAGGTTGATGGCCCGCGGCGCAATATCATCACGGATTTCAATCTTAAAATCCTGGATGGCGCCATTATCATCCACCCACTTGGGAAGGATGCCGGAATAATTGCGGATATAATCCTGCTTGCGGATGCAGGGCCAGAGACCGGACGCGCTCTCTGCAAGGTAATCCATATTCTCCTGAGGCACGCCGTAATATGTAAAATCAGATACCATATCCGCATTAGGCCCAATGATCACATTGCCATCCGTGGTATTGGTCACATGGATTCCCATATAGGTATTGCTTGGCACCGGATACACCGGCATGGGAAGGAGGGGTCCGGTCCTCTTGTCCAATATGATATAGTCCCCCTTTGAGCCGATAATCTTATAACCTTTGATTCCCAGCATATCGGAAATACGTCCGCAGCCCAGTCCTGCGCTGTTGACCACCCAGCGGGTGTGGAATATGCCGTGAGGGGTTGTAAGGGCGTAAATCCCATCCGCATCCCGTTCAATGGCAGTCACTTCATGGTCAAAAAAATAGTCCGCCCCATTGGCATGTGCATTCTCAGCCAGAGCGATTGTGTAGTTAAACGGATCCACAATGCCGCTGTTATGTGAAAACATGGCAAACTCACCCACCACGGCAGGTACCAGCTCATGAAGGCGTTTACTGTCAATCAGCTCCAGCCCCGAAGCGCCGTTGGCCTCCCCCTGCCTGATGGTACGTCTCAGCGTCTCCATATCTTCCTCGGTGCTGCCTACCAACACTTTCCCGCAGCGGATGAATTTAAAATCCAGTTCCTCTGCAAGTTGTCCCATGTTTTTATTCCCCTCCACACAGAGCCTGGCCTTAAGGGACCCGGTGTCATAGGCAAACCCTCCGTGGACCACGCCGGAATTGCGTCCGCTGGTCTCATAACATACGTCCAGATTTTTCTCCAGCACACCGATTTTCAGGGTGTATCTGGACATTTCCCTGGCTATGGCACTGCCTACCACGCCGCCGCCGATAATGAGTACATCATATAGCTGTTTCATGCCGCTGTTTCCTCCTTATTTTAATACTTAGGGCCTGTCCGGATCTGTTTGCATGCAGCCCCTAAATGTTGGGTCATCTTTCTATAAACCGCATTATTCATCCTATAAATATAGTCTATATTTATCATATATAAAATGGATTGTCAATATATATTCATATATTTTTTCAAATTCATGGGATGAATTTGTTTTTATATCTGTCCGGCAGCAGATAAAACCAAAAAAGTTTACATAAAGCACTTGACATCCACCCCTGAACCTCATTATAGTAAACTCAGTAAAACACCACATGGAATCGTTGAAAATACAGGAGGAAACCCAGATGATTGATCAGGCCGGTCTGCGCATGGACAAGGGATATCAGATTGCCTGCGAACGGATACAGGGCGTAAATGATAACATGGCAAAATCCCATTACCATGAATATTTTGAACTGTACTATCTGGAGTCCGGCAAGCGGTACCATATAGCGGATGATACGCTGTACTGCCTTAACTCAGGGGAATTCATCCTGTTCCCCCCTTATGTGATGCACCATTCCTACGGGGACAGCGATGTCTCCTTTAAACGGCTGGTGCTTTATTTTACCAGGGAAATGATAGCGGTCCCAGGCGTAACAGATGTGCTTAGCCAACATGCCTGGGTATATAAGTCAGATGAGAAGAATGAGACCCACGGACTTTTGCGCGCGCTGTTAAAAGAACAGGAATTTAATGACAATTATTCAGAAGAAGCCTTGTATTTCATACTGAATCAGATATTAATCCTGCTGCTGCGCAATTCGACCGAAACTGCAAAACCGGAGAAACAGAGCCGTATAACCAGCATCATCCACTATCTCCATGAGAATTACACATATCCCATCACCCTGAATGAGCTGGCTGAACAGTTTTATCTCAGCCCCTATTATCTGTGCAGGGAATTTAAAAAATATACCAACAGCACCATTGTCCAGTATATCAACAGCCTGCGCGTGGGACATGCCCAACGACTGTTTATGGAAACTGATAAGAGCGTCACGGAAATCAGCAAGATTGTAGGATTTTCCAATGTGACCCATTTTAACCGGGTGTACCGTTCCGTCACCGGGCTATCTCCTTCCAAAAGCCGTAAGCAGGCAAAGGAACGCAGCGCTGCAATGGAACGGCACGGTGTCCCGGGCTGAAAACCGGCATAGGATGCCTTCCATATCCCTACATTAACCGGTACACCACAATCCGCACACGGATGCCCTCTTCTTCCCTGACATCATGGAGTTCAGCCGCATATACACCATAATTCAGATATTCATAGGCCCCGGTAGGGGCAAAGAAGGACGGGGAAGTCCAGATCCGTGTTTCCCCGCCCTGTCCGCAGGGGTACATGCCCCTGTTCTCAATGACAATGTGGATCCCGTCCTGTGTCTCCAGGATATAACCATATCCCTGTCCATGATAACCGTATTTTATATTCCAGTCCGCGCCACATGGCACGACCCTGCCGCGGATGCCTTCTCCCTGAAAGTCCCCTCCCGTTATCTGGAATACCTTCTGATATCCTGTCTCATTGCCTCCTATCTCAATTATGTTCCGGCACTCCACATTAATTTCCATAACCTCAAGGGCCTTTAATTCCACGGTCTTCATTTTCCTGTACCTGCCTTTCCCATCATCATCTGCTGCCAGAACCCTGCGGCCTGTTCCGGCCAGCCATCCACCTCCGTACCATTTCCCAGCCCGAAGCTATGGCCTCCGTGCTCCGCTATGTTGGCTTCATATGGAATCCCAAGCTCCTTAAGCCTCTCAATCAGACAGAAACTACACCCCACCGGTACAATAGGGTCATCTTTGCATGCGGTCACATAAACAGGAGGATAATTCCGGTCCATATGATAATCAATGCTATATTCCCTCAGGGATTCCCTGGTAAATGACCTGCCGCCCAACCGCCTGAGATACGATACATCCGCCTCCTGTTTATTCCGCCTGGCTTCCTCTGCCATATCCAGGAACAGGTCCGTGGAAATGCTTGGGTACCCCAGCAGCAAAGCAGCCGGTCCCTTAAGCCCGTATCCAGCAAAGCCATGGTTAACCGTCCCCCACTCCGCGGCCAGGTGCGCCCCGGCAGAAAACCCGGCCACCGCGTAGTCCCCTGCCCTGACCCCAAACCCCTCTGCCCTGTCTTCAATCAGCCGGATTGCCGCAGCCAGGTCCTCAATCGGTTTTGGCATCAGCGGACGGTCAAAGGGAGGGGTCTGCGCAGTCCTGTAGTATAAGACAAAAGCCGGATATCCCAGCCTGTTCATCCTGGCGCCCATGGCCAGGCCTTCAATCAGTCCCCACTGGCGCGCATACGCTCCGCCTGGGCATATGAGCACATAAGGTTTCCCGGAAGTATGGTTGGGCGGCACGGGCGATATGGGCGGTTCCGGCGACATGGACGGCTCCGGCGGCATGAAAATAAGCTTTACGCTTTCCTTATCTGTATCCCTCTGATACACCGGGTAAATCAGGGTCTGCCCGGTAAGAATCAGCGCCTTTACCCATTCCAGGGTTTCTGCGAACCCACATTTTTCAAACCCATAGTAATCCAGGGGACGGTTCCATACATCTTCTGTCATATTGGTAAAAAAGTACTCTGACAAAGGCTTGAACTCCTCATATCCGCAAAGTTCCCCTATGGTTGTTTCAGGTGTTATCTGGTTCATTTTCTTATTCCTCCTATATCAGGGATACAATAATGCCCCGGCAAACCTGCCGGGGCCATGGGGATTCATCAGACAAGTCCCATAAGTCTTGGAAGCGCCAGGGAAACCGCCGGCACATAGGTGACCAATAGAAGCACCATAAGCAGCGCGCCCACATAAGGCAGCAGGGGTTTGAACACCCGCTCAATGGGCACCTTGCTGATGCCGCAGGAAACGAACAGCACCGAGCCCACCGGAGGCGTCATGGTACCCATACACATATTGAATGTCAGTACCACGCCGAACTGGACCAGATCCATGCCCAGGCTCTGGACAATGGGAAGGAAAATAGGAGTGAAGATCAGACAGGCAGGCGTGATATCCAGGAACATCCCAACCACCAGAAGCACCAGGTTCATCAGAAGCAGGATTACGTATTTATTGGTGGAAATGGACATGATTGCATTGCTGATGGCTGCCGGGATTCCGGTATATGCCATTACCCATGACATTGCGGATGATGCCGAAATCAGGAACAGGATGATACCGCTGGTTGCCGCGCTGTTAAGCAGGATTTTCATAAAGCTCTTCCGGGTCAGGGAACGGTAAAACAGCGAAAGGATCAGGCAGTACAGCACACAGATGCCTGCGCCTTCCGTGGCCGTGAAGATACCGCCCACAATACCGCCGATGACAATCACAATCAGAAGCAGGCTGGGTATGGCGTCCAGGGTAATCCTGACCGCTTCTGAGGCAGAGACCTTCTGGCACACAGGATAGTTGTGTTTCTTCGCATAACAGTACGCAATGGCCATGGTGCTAAGGCCCATCAATATGCCCGGGACATAACCGGCCATGAACAGGGCTGAGACAGATACGCCGCCTGCAACCGTGGAATATACGATAAACGCGCTGGTTGGCGGGATCAGAAGTCCGGTTGGCGCCGATGCAATATTCACGCAGGTGGCAAATGCAGGGTCATATCCTTCTTCCTCTTCCATAGGAGCCATGATGCCTCCGATAGCGGAAGCCGCCGCCACCGCTGAACCGGACAGCGCGCCAAAGAACATGTTGGCCAGTACATTGGTATGTGCCAGGGAGCCAGGAATACGTCCGGACAGCAGCTG
>ERZ1106969.576-NODE-576-length-36708-cov-12.501623_pt1 | contig 36708 bp, 36 predicted proteins | sample MGYA00403685_ERZ1106969 | MGnify/ENA primary metagenome ERZ1106969 (study PRJEB35170, sample SAMEA104062416) | human gut metagenome | biome: human gut; feature: human-associated habitat; material: faeces | place: Denmark | collected 2012-05-18 ... | reverse complement strand
GGGGAAATCCCCACCTGTCTGAGCGCAGCGAGTTTGGGGATTTTCACTGGTTTTTTAGAAAAATCCTGCACATTTAGAAATGCTTATGCCCTGCAAAGTCACAGGAAAGGTCCGGGAAACGAAAGCGCCGGGAAGGACCGCGACAGCCGGAAGTGAGGGCTGAACTGTTACTACTAAAATGTTATAAAAAAATAATAATTTGTTCATATGTGAACTAAGGTAATATGCTATAATAAAGACGAAAATAATGTGACGGGAGTGCGGCTATGAACATATTGTTTTTTTTAACACCAAAGTGTGAAGTGGCATATATTTATGAGGACGAGACTCTGCGGCAGGCCCTTGAGAAGATGGAGTATCACAAGTACTCCGCGGTACCGATTATCAGCAGAACGGGAAGATACATTGGAACCATCACAGAGGGAGATATGCTCTGGGGAATCAAGAATAAGTTTAATTTAAGCTTAAAGGAGGCCGAGCGCGTAACCGTGGCGGCGATCGACCGGAGACTGGACAACCGTCCGGTATATGCCAACTCCAACATGGAAGATTTAATCGACAAGGCGCTGAACCAGAACTTTGTTCCTGTGGTAGATGACCAGAAGAACTTCATCGGAATCATCACCAGAAAGGACATTATTCGCTATTACTACGATAAGTCTCAGGAATGCAGTCAGACGACACAGGCCTGTCGGAGCGCGGGAGAGAAGGCACGGCTGGTGCTGGGATAGGAATTGTGAAAAGGAATCACGGATAGGAAGCAGGGATTTGATTAAAACGCCTGTCGGCGGGAACGGTTACTTCTGTAACTGGTGTTTCCCGGCGGCAGGCGTTTTTTGTGTTTATGCTCTTGTCATTTTTTCTTTCTCTTCGTTTAGCAGAGAGATGGAATCGGCAAAGGTATTGTCGATCACTTTAAGCAGCGTGTCCTGCTCCAGAGTCGGGGAGTAGTAAAAGCCCTGCTGGTAGTCGCATCCGGCGTTCGTCAGGATATTCACCTGATTCTCGGTTTCCACACCTTCTGCGATGATGTTTAAATCCAGATCCTTGGCGATGTGGATCAGTCCCTCGATCACGCAGCGCGACTTCGGGTTCGTCTCCAGCTGCCATACGAATAAACGCTCCAGCTTCAGCGTGTTGACCGGAAGCTCCAGGATTGTGGCTACGCCGGAATATCCGGAACCGAATTCGTTTAACACCAGCTCTACGCCCATGTCGGACAGTTCCTGCAGCATGATGTTGATGTTTAAGTATGCTGTGGTCAGGGCGCTTTCCTGGATCTCGATGGCAAGCTTGCCCTTGGGGATCTGGTAGGTATCGATGACGCGTCTGACCTCATCGAGAAAATCTTCCTGCAAAAAGAGGATAGAAGATATCGGGAGGGCGATGGAATCGAATTCCCTGCCTGCCTCGGTGAGCTTTGCGATACACTGGCCCACTTTATCCAGGGCGAAATATTCGAGGGAGCGGATCTGACCGGAGTCTTCAGCGATCGGAAGAACCTCGCTGGCTCCGATGAGTCCCAGCCCCTTGATGAAGATGCGCATATAAAACTCTGCGCGGCTGAACTTTCCGGTCTCCATATTAAGCGTCGGGCGGTAACGGACCTCAATCTCTTCTTTTTCAATGGCGGTCTTTAAGTATAAGGCGATGGTGTGGCGGCGAAGCAGCTGCTTCTGAAGCGTACTGTCGAACATAATGGCCTGGTTCGGTCCGCCTTCTTCCGCTCTTAAGACTGCCAGGTCGAGACATTTTAACAGCTCGTCCGGCGTCGCGGCGTGTCCAGGATAGGAGCACATACCCATCTGTACGGAACAGAGGCAGTCCGTTCCGTTCACTTTCCAGGCGTGATCAAACTGCTCGGCGATCTCTTCTGCAAGATCGGATGCCTGTCCCTGTGAATACTGGTCGAGGATCATGATGTATTCCACACCGATGTAGTGATAAACAGGTTTTCCTGTCTTTTCTTTTAAATAGGCGAGAATCTGGCTTAAAAGGTTCTCACAGTAATCGTAACCAAATACCTGATTCAGTCGTTTGAAATTCTCTATGTATACTTTTAATACAACTCCGCGGTCTGAGGGTGTATCCATGACTTCCGACAGATGCCGGTAGCATGCGTCACGTTCCAACTTGCTTTCTTCCGCCCTTTCAGTGATCACGGGCTCAGATTCCGCCGGTGACGGAGTGGGGATTGTCTTCTTTTGAAACCAACTCATGTGGTCTGCCTCCTGTTTTTGCAATTATTAACTTCATTGTAGTATAAAACAGGCGTGAAATCAAGGAAGATTTCGGTAAATATTGAACCTACTTTACGAGAAGCATGACAGCTCCCAGCAGAAACAGAATAACGCCGGTCAACCGGTTTAAAAGTTTTGGATCTGCTTTGTTTGCGAAAACGGCGGCGATTCGGGCAAACAGGAAGGTAAACACGATACAGAGTACAAGCAGGAACAGATCCGGCATGCCGCCGATGGCAAAATGGGAGAGGGAGCCGGTCAAAGCCGTGAACGTCATGATAAATACGCTGGTTCCGACGGCGGTCTTTAATTCATATCCCAGCACGCTCGTCAGCAGCAGAAGCATCATCATACCGCCGCCTGCGCCGATAAATCCACAGATGAAACCGACCACAATGCCGCTCAGTATGGACTGGACCAGCTTTTGCCGCATGGTCTTGGATTCCTGTGCGTCTTTGGTCGTGAGGACCGGTCTCACTATGAATTTAATGCCCAGAAGCATGGTGAGGAAGACGGATGCGTTCCCCATGGCGTGATTGGGAACCAGGGAGGAGATGTAGCTTCCAATCAGGGTGAAGATTAAGACAGCGGCCATCATCACGATACCGTTTCGGATATCGAGGTTTTTGTGTTTTCCGTAGGTGTAGGCCGATACGGCGCTGGCGAGAACATCGCTGGCCAGAGCGATGCCGATCGCCTGATAAGCAGGGACTCCTAAAAATGTGATGAGCATGGGGCTGATGACGGCCGCCGCACTCATTCCGGCAAAGCCTGTGCCGAAGCCGGCTCCGAGGCCTGCAAACAGACATACAATGATTTTTACTAACATGGTAAGACCTTCTTTTCTCTTATTTTCTTGTTCATTCCCGCGGGCAACGAGCTACGTGCGATGGCTGCATGAGCTTTTGGCGACTGCTGTGAGGGGCAAATACTCTGCTGGTCATGGCGATTCAAATACTCTGATGTTCATGGCGATTCGAATATCCTGATGTTCACGGCATTTCTGGTTTGATGTCTCCGTTGTCTGCTGCGGGGGATTTAATTACGTTTGTTTTAGATTATCCATCATCCGTTTTAATAGATCTGAGAACATCTGCCGTTCTTCCTCTGAAATTCCGCGGTTCAGCCGTTCGAAGAAATCCTCCTGTGTCCGTTTTAAATCCCGGGCGACAGGGGCGGCGGCATCTGTCAGCTTTAAATGAATTTTTCTGCGGTCGGCGGTGTCCTCGTGACTCTCCAGGTATCCCAGGCCCGTCAGCGACTCCACAGAAGCTGATACCCCTGATTTCGCCAGCATGCGGAAATAAGAGATGTCCTTTGCTGTGTCGTAATCCGGATTATTGTAGAGAAACAGAATAATGTCGGCATCCATCAGCGATAAATGGTGCCGTGCGGCCGCGGTCTGAATAACCTGATTGTAAATCTTGTGAAAGGACTTTGCTCCGGATAAAATATCGCGTGTCTCCATATGATTCACCTCTTTTTCTGTGGATTTCCGCGAGCAGCCAGCCGGGGGGCCGGGCTTGTATGAGCGAGCATATGGCTGTTGGCATGGGCATATGGCTGTTAGCATGGGCATATGGCTGTTGGCTTAGGCATATGCCTGTTTGCTCGAGTATTTGGCGGCTGCTGCGTAGGTCAGATACCCTGCCGCTTGGAACGGAGTATTTGACTGATAGAGTAACAGTTATAAATGGTTTTAAAATGAACTGTTCTTTTTAGAACTATATCAAAACGTTCCGGTTTTGTCAATAGAAATACCGGTGAAGAAGAAAAGGAAGAAGTAAATTTCAGGATATCGGGGAATGATAACCGTGAGGTGACAATATGAAATCAATCTGGACACAGACAACGAAAATACCTGGAAGAAATCCGCTTCCCGGTAATAAGAAAACAGAGGTTGCAGTAATCGGAGCAGGACTCTTTGGTATTCTGGCGGCCCATTATCTGAAGGAACAGGGAAAAGAAGTGATTGTGCTGGAGGCCAACCGGATCGGAAGCGGCCAGTCGGGATATACGACCGCGAAGATTACATCCCAGCATAACCTGATTTACCAAAAGCTTGTAAACACCATGGGGGAGAAGCATGCCGCCGCTTACGCCATGGCGAACCAGCAGGCTATTCGGGATTATGAGAAGTTAATTGACAGATACCGTATTGCATGCCATTTTGAAAAGAAGGATGCCTATTTATTTTCGGTTAATGAGTCGGAAATTCTGAGGCAGGAGGCGGACTGTGCTGCACGATGCGGCATACCGGCTTCTTTTGTCCGGGAGACGGAGCTTCCGTTTCCGGTTCACGGGGCGGTGCGTTTTGCAGATCAGGCGCAGTTTCACCCGCTGGAGTTCATCGAAGCACTCTCCGGGGATTTAACAGTTTATGAGCGGACGAATGTCCGTGAGGTGAAGGGGCATGAGATCATCACGAACAGAGGTGTGGTGAAGGCGAATCACATTGTATTTGCGTGTCATTTTCCATTTGTAAATATACCGGGCTTTTATTTTCTGCGGATGTATCAGGAAAAGAGTTACGTGATGGCGCTGGGGCCTGTAAAGGAGCTGGAGGGAATGTATCTGGGGATTGATAAAAACTCCTATTCCTTCCGGAGCGCGGGGGATACGCTTCTTTTGGGCCATGGAAGCCATCGGACTGGAAAGTGTCCGAAAAAGAATCCTTACGAAGAGATGCGGCGGTTGAGAGAACATTTTTATCCGGACACGGAGGAATATGGAAGATGGTCGGCGGAAGACTGTATGAGTATGGACAGTGTGCCTTATATCGGCCATTTCTCCGGCGTGCTTGCGGACTGGTACGTGGCAACGGGATTTGGGAAATGGGGCATGACGACGTCGATGGCCGCGGCCAGGATGGTGACAGCGCAGATTATGGGAAGAAGGACGCCGTACGACGAGGTATTTACTCCGCAGCGGTTCAGGCCAAAAGCAGCGGCGTCCACATTTCTTTCCCATGCCGGTTATTCTGCGGCCGGGCTCATGAGTGGCGCTATGCCAAAGGTTCCCCGGTGTCCTCATCTGGGCTGCAGGCTTGTATACAATCGGATGGACGGGCGCTACGAGTGCCCCTGCCACGGATCGCAATTCGAACAAAATGGAAAAATATGCGTTGGCCCTGCACAAGAAAGCCTTCCTTTCATAAATTGATATTAGAAACTTATCATATTGAAAGGAGTATTTCATCCTATGGATTGTTATACGAAACAAAGATGTCCTGGCTGCCAGCCGCCGCAGGGCGCTAAAGGCCGTCAGGATGTTCCAATGGGCCCAGGCCCGGTGATCCGCCCGGATCTTCCTCTGGGATCTGGCCCGGCCGTTCACCACGATTCGGCGACACAGCCGAATATGCCGATGGGGCCAGGACCGGCGATGCCGCCGGAGATGCCGATGGGGCGCGGAGGCGCAACTCAGCCAAATATGCCGATGGGGCGCGGGGGAGCGACGCCGCCGAATATGCCGATGGGCCCGGGGCCAGCAATGCCGCCGGAGATGCCAATGGGGCGTAGAGGCGCGACGCCACCGGAGATGCCGATGGGACCAGGACCGGCGATGCCGCCGGAAATGCCGATGGGGCGTGGGCCGGTAATGCAGCCGGAAATGCCAATGGGGCGTGGAGGAGTGACACAGCCGAATATGCCAATGGGACCAGGACCGGCGATGCCGCCGAATATACCGGCAGGATGTGGACCTAACATGCGTTCGGAGATGCCGATGGGACCAGGGCCGGCGATGCCGCCGAATATGCCAATGGGGCGTGGACCGGCGATGCAGCCGGAGATGCCGATGGGCCGCGGATCGATGATGCAGCCGGAAATGCCGATGGGCCGCGGATCGATGATGCAGCCGGAAATGCCGATGGGCCGCGGAACGATGATGCAGCCGGAGATGCCAATGGGCCGCGGATCGATGATGCAGCCGGAGATGCCGATGGGACGCGGATCGATGATGCAGCCGGAAATGCCGATGGATCGCGGATCGATGATGCAGCCGGAGATGCCGATGGAGCGTGGATCGATGATGCAGCCGGAAATGCCGATGGGGCGTGGCGCGGTGATGCAGCCGGAGATGCCGATGGATCGCGGATCAATGATGCAGCCGGAGATGCCGATGGGGCGTGGCGCAATGCCGCAGTCGAATGCACCGATGGACTCAGGTATGGTTGCTCGCCGGGAGGTAATGTCAGGCCGTGAATCAGCCGTTCGTCCAGAAATGCCGACGAATTCCGCTTCTATGAACTCATCCTGTGATATCGATCAGTTTCCGGTAGGCATGGCATACGTTCCGTGGCAGCGCTGGCAGCAGGTCTATCCGGTTGAAAAAGCAATGAACAGAGGGACAATTTTCCCGGATTTGGATAAACCGTTTTCCATGGGGAGGTGCAGATAATGGCAAATACCGATATGAACTGCAGCGCTCTGCTTCAAGCAGTCTATGAGGCGAGCTTCGCTATGGACGATGTGATTCTCTATTTGGATACTCATCCCAGTGATCAGGATGCGCTGAATTACTATCAATATGTATCAGATTTACGGAAACAGGCAATGGATGCCTATGAGGCTCAGTGCGGCCCGCTGATGTTTGACGAAGTCCGGTCCGATAATTACTGGACCTGGGTCAACAATCCGTGGCCTTGGGAAGGAGAGTGCGGCTGATGTGGAGATATGAAAAGAGATTACAGTATCCGGTAAATATTACAACACCGAATCCGAAAATGGCGACGTTTATTATGAGTCAGTATGGTGGGCCAGACGGCGAAATGGGTGCCTCCATGCGCTACTTATCCCAGCGCTACGCCATGCCATATAAGGAGTGCAAGGGACTCCTCACGGATATTGGAACAGAGGAACTCGCTCATCTTGAGATAGTAGCGACAATCGTTCATCAGCTCACCAGGAACTTAACGCCGGAGCAGATCGTGGAATCAGGTTTTGGCCCTTATTACATTGATCACACTACGGGTATCTGGCCGCAGGCCGCAGGCGGAATTCCGTTTAATGCCTGCGAGTTTCAGTCGAAAGGCGATCCGATCACCGATCTGGTAGAGGATATGGCGGCAGAACAAAAGGCACGGAGCACCTACGACAATATTCTGCGCGTAGTGACCGATCCGGATGTTTGTGACCCCATCCGTTACTTAAGGGAAAGAGAAATTGTGCATTTCCAGAGATTTGGTGAGGCGCTGCGGATTACCCAGGATAATTTAGACAGTAAGAATTTTTATGCTTTCAATCCCAGCTTTGATGTAAAGAATAATTGCTGATAAAAAGGGAGGGGCCGGCAAGAGGGGGATTCTTGCCGGCCAGAGTATGAAAAAAAGTTTTGTTTGGTTTTTCTCTGTTACATGTATTACTATACATGGGATATGTGAAGATTCTTTGATGAAATTATGAAAAAAATGTGTACATTTGAATTGGGACAAGTATCAGGTTAGCAGTTGAAACCTTTACTCAAGATATTGTGTATACAGTATTTCGGCTTATTGCATGTTGTGACTTCACGGGAAATCTGGTATATTTGTAAGAGCATTGTAAGAGCAAATGAGACACAAGGAAAGAGGGGACAGGCATGATTTTAGTAGCAAAACGTGATGGGGCAATCGTAGAATTTCATCTGGAAAAGATCTCCGAAGCTATAAGGAAGGCGTTTAAGGCAACGGGGAAATTTTATACGGAGGATATTGTGGAACTGCTGTCGATCAGAGTGACGTCTGATTTTCAGGGGAAGATGAAGGGCGACCAGATTGCTGTCGAGGATATCCAGGACAGCGTGGAGAAGGTGCTGGAGGAAGCCGGCTATACGGACGTGGCGAAGGCATACATATTATATAGGAAACAGCGGGAGAAGATCAGGAATCTCGGTAAGACAACGCTGGATTATAAAGATGTGGTGGACAACTATGTGAAGGTGGAAGACTGGCGGGTGAAGGAGAACTCTACGGTCACATACTCCGTGGGCGGTCTTATTTTAAATAACTCAGGCGCGGTTACGACCAATTACTGGCTGACGGAAATCTATGATAAGGAAATTTCCGAGGCTTATATAAGCGGTGATCTTCATATTCATGACCTGTCCATGCTGACCGGTTATAGCTGTGGCTGGTCTTTAAAGAGGCTCCTGATGGACGGGCTCGGCGGAATTACCGGAAAGATTACGGCATCTCCGGCGAAGCATCTGGCCACGCTCTGCAATCAGATGGTTAATTTCCTGGGAATTATGCAGAATGAATGGGCGGCGTCCCAGTCATTTTCTTCTTTTGATACGTATCTGGCGCCTTTTGTCAAGGCGGACAACCTCTCGTATGACCGGGTGAAAAAGTGTATGGAGGCATTTGTCTTTGGCGTAAATACGCCGAGCAGATGGGGGACTCAGGCACCATTTTCCCATATTTCCCTGGATTTGATGGTTCCGGAGGATATGGCATCGCAGAAGGCCATCGTGGGTGGACAGGAGATGGATTTCACCTATGGGGAGTGCCAGGCGGAACTGGATATGGTGGACCGGGCATTTCTGGAGACTATGCTGGAGGGCGATGCCAGCGGACTCGGTTTTCAGTATCCGATCCCGTCCTATGGGCTGACTCCGGACTTCGACTGGTCTGATAATGAGAGAAACCGGCTATTGTTTTCGCTGGCTTCCCATTACGGTACGCCGTATTTTACAAATTACGTCCGCAGCGGACTGACACCGGGAGATGTGAGAATTTCCTATGACGGGGTAACTCCTGATTTACATGAGCTGCGCAGCAAAGCAGGCGGTTTCTTCGGATATGGGGAACATACGGGATCGATCGGCGTGGTTACGATCAATTTGCCAAGGATTGCGTATCAGTCGAAGAACGAGGCGGAGTTCTATGAGAAACTGGATGAGAAGATGGATCTGGCGGCGCGTTCCCTGCGGACGAAACGTGAGGTGATCTCCAATCTGCTGAAGAATGGCCTGTACCCATATACGGCCTGCTATCTGTCTGATTTCAGCAACCATCTTTCGTCCATCGGCATTATCGGGATGAATGAGGCTGGTCTGAATGCACCGTGGCTGGGAGAGGGCATGGAATCAGAGAAGACGAGGCAGTTTGCCGCTGCCATGTTAAATCATATGAAGGAAAAGATCGTGGGATACCAGCTGGAATACGGGGATCTCTACGGTCTTGAGGCGACGCCGGCTGAGTCGGCTACCTACCGTTTCGCCATGCTGGATAAGGAGAAATTTCCTGGAATCAGGACGGCAGGTCACGAAGGAGATGCGCCGTATTATACGAACAGCACGAAGCTGCCTGCGGACTACGATGGTTCCCTGGAAGCTGCTCTGATGAATCAGGATCAGCTGCAGCCACTTTATACGGCAGGAACCGTGTTCCATGTTTATATGGAACGCGAGTTTGACGACTGGAGGAAGGCGCGGGATCTGCTGCACGACATAACGACTGGTCATGATATTCCTTATTATACGCTGTCGCCGATCTACTCTATCTGCCAGTCCTGCGGATATCTGCCGGGAAGGCAGAACGTGTGTCCAAAATGCGGAGGCCGCGCCGCGGTCTACAGCAGAATTGCCGGTTATTACAGACCGGTTCACGACTGGAACGAGGGAAAGGCACAGGAGTTCAAAAACAGAATCATGTTCCGTGTCTGAGTTTGGGCTATCCTGTAAGCAGCAGTGAATGTTTCCATTATGCACATCTAAGGTATATTCGCATATGATATAGTACAAACCTGATAAATTAAAGGAGATCAATCATATGTGTTGTTGTAATAATAAATGTAATGTAGGTTGTGGATGGAATTGCGGATGTAATTGTGGATGTGTTTCCTGGGGAAATAATAACAATAACAACAATAATAATAATTCCTGGTGCTGCAGACCGAATGACTGGGCCAGCTGCCAGTTCCGCCGCGGCTATGCCGCAGGCTTTAACGCAGGTTATGAGACCGGCTTCAGAGATGGCTTCTGGGCAGGCAATAATAACAACGTAATGCCGATTACGGCTCCTGGTACTGCTAATGAAAGCGGATGTGGATGTAACTGCCACTAATCCCCCCGTAAAAACGGATATTCGTTGACACGATAAAATCCGCCGGCACATTGAGTGCCGGTGGAAACAGGATACAGGAAACAGGATACAGGAAACAGAAAAAAGAAAAGAAAAAAAGAAAAAAAGAAAAGAAAAGCCAAAGGTCAAAAGCCAAAAGCCAAAAGCCAAAAGCCAAAAGCCAAAAGCCAAAAACAGAAAAGCTTTTATGAAACGCAGAAATAAGCCGTTTTATAAAAGCTTTTTTCCTGCGTTTCCCCAGCGCATATCTGAAAATCCATTCCACCCGCTGCCCACTCCGCTTCGCAGCATATTAAGTCCCTATACAGTCAGCGCAGCCCGCTGCACCTCCTCCATTGGGACTCAATTTCCCACAACATGTGACTTACAGCTGACGAAAAGTAATTTTCCATCACACGCAGGTTTTCAAGAGCCGATCATCCGGATAAGAAAAAATAATGACAAAAAAAGGGAATATAGTTTGGTGATATTGCACATTGTAAAACTGAATACATTATGCTAGTCTATATACAAGTCATTGAGGTTGTATACAAATTTAAAGATTTGAATACATTTAGAAAAAAGACCGGGATGACGGAATAACTGACCAGACCAAAAAAGAAATAAGTAAAGGAGAAACAAATCATGAACATGGATTACTTAACAGACAAGTTTTCGCTGGACGGAAAAGTTGCACTGATTACAGGTGCTTCCTACGGAATTGGTTTTGCAATGGCAAAGGGAATGGCTGCAGCCGGCGCAACGATCGTGTTTAACGATATCAAGCAGGAATTAGTAGATAAGGGAATTGCTTCCTATAAAGAAGAGGGAATCGATGCTCACGGCTACGTATGTGACGTAACCAATGAGGCTGCTGTGAATGAGATGGTAGCCCGTATCGAGAGCGAAGTCGGCGTGATTGATATTCTTGTGAACAATGCCGGTATTATCAAGCGTATCCCGATGTGCGATATGACCGCTGAGCAGTTCAGACAGGTGATTGACGTTGATTTAAATGCTCCATTTATCGTTTCCAAGGCAGTTATTCCGTCTATGATCAAGAAGGGACACGGCAAGATCATCAACATCTGCTCCATGATGTCTGAGCTTGGACGTGAGACTGTATCCGCTTATGCGGCGGCAAAGGGCGGTTTAAAGATGCTGACCAGGAATATTGCGTCTGAATACGGTGAATTCAACATTCAGTGTAACGGCATTGGACCTGGCTACATAGCGACTCCTCAGACTGCTCCGTTACGTGAGACACAGCCAGATGGCTCCAGACACCCATTTGACCAGTTTATCATTTCCAAGACACCGGCAGGACGCTGGGGAGAAGCGGAAGACCTTGCTGCACCGGCAGTATTCTTAGCTTCCGATGCATCTGATTTCATCAATGGACACGTTCTCTACGTAGACGGCGGTATCCTGGCTTATATCGGCAAGCAGCCGCAGTAAATGACTGAAAACAGGGACCGGCGGAACGGTAACGCTGCATAGCCGGTAATTGACCGTAAAGAAAGGTTATGCTATACTATGAGCACCCGGTGTACTTAAGCCTGGTTATAAAAGAACGAATATTCATGCCATGATTCTGTTTCCGGCAGAGCTCATGGCATGTTTTTTAGAAATGATGACGGAGAGGTGCCATGGAAGAGAAGACGAAAGCCTATAAAAACCGCGGGGAGCTCGTTTTTGAGACGTTAAAGCGGGAGATACTGGACCTGGAACTGAAACCGGGGCAGATGATCAGTGAGAATGAGATCTGCGAGCGTTTCGGCGTTTCGAGGACGCCTGTGAGAGAAGCGGTCAGAAGACTGCAGGAGCAGGGGTTCGTCATTTCCGTGCCCTATTCCGGCACTCAGGTAACGCTTTTAAATTTGAGCAACATCAAACAGATGATATATATGCGTGTGGCGGTGGAGACCATGGTCATGCGGGATTTTGTGGACATTGCGACTCCGCTGTGGATGGAGGAGGTCCGCTACATGATCAGAAAGCAGCAGGCCCTCATTCAGGAGAAGGGATTCGAGCCGGAACAGTTCTACCGCATGGATGCGGAGATGCACGCCATCTGGTTCCGGGCCACGGACAAGATGAAGCTCTGGGATATGATTCAGGCGCAGCAGCTTCACTATACCCGGTTCCGTATGCTGGATTTCGTTACAGAGACGGATTTTACCAGGATCATACGGGAGCATACGGAGCTCTTTGAACTGCTGGAGAAAAAGGATATTGCCGGGCTGGAGCGTTCCCTGAAGGAACATCTCTATTACAGCATGAAACGCATGAAACACCAGATCGATGTGGAATATAAAGATTATTTTGAACAGGAGGAATAGACGATGGCGAAAGTATCGATTACCATAAAAGATGAAAATGGCGCGGTAAAAAGCTCTGTCTGCGGTGAGGAACGGGCCGTTCTCGTTTACGAGGGCGCGTACTGCGAAGGAGATACCATCACATTTACGACAGACGCAGTAAACCAGCACTACGTGGTTCGTGTGGATGACACCATGGACGAGGCGCTTGTTTATATCACGAAGCCGGAAGTGGTTTATGGGATCCCATTTAATGAGAAGAAGGTTTCCTATAATCCCAAATCATTTGCCGGGGAGAAACACTATCTGACCATGAGAACAGCGGAGGCGTATGAGTCCGCGGCTTACCGCAATCTTGCGAAGAACGTGATGGATCAGCACGGCGATCCGGGATGTTATCCCCATGTGTATGCGAATGTGGAGACACGCGGCGAAGCGGTGTTCGCAGCGCGCAATGCCATTGACGGCGTGGTTTCCAACGAATCTCACGGTGAATGGCCGTATGAGTCCTGGGGAATTAACCGTCAGGATGATGCAGAGATGACCCTGGAATTCGGCCGTCCCGTGGATTTTGACAGGATTGTTCTCGTTACGAGAGCCGATTTCCCTCATGATAACTGGTGGGTAAAGGCGACATTTACCTTTTCCGACGGCACCACGGAAGTGGTGGATATGGAAAAGAGCGTGAAGCCTCATGAGTTCAGAATTGAGAAAAAGGGAATCACCTGGTTGAAGCTCAGCAATTTGATCAAGGCAGATGATCCGTCTCCGTTCCCGGCGCTGACGCAGATTGAAGTTTACGGGAAGTAAGAGGCTGCAGGAAGCAGGAGAAAATGAAGTACAAATATAAGGTACGCAACCCCGCCAGGGTCTGCGTACCTTATTTGTCAATTTCTTCACGATATTTGAAATTTCCTCTTTCCCTTTTTCCTTTATTCGAGTAAAATGGTACTATGACAGACACCATTGAGGGGTGGTATAATGAGTCATAATAAGGAGGAAAACATATGGAACTGCTGTTTATGGAGCCTGTGTTCAAGGAAGCAATATGGGGAGGCACGAAGCTTCGCGACGTGTTCGGCTATGAGATTCCAAGTGATACGACAGGCGAATGCTGGGCTGTGAGCGCCCATAAGAATGGAGACTGCCGGATCGCCGGCGGTATGTATGACGGACGGCTGCTGAGCAGCCTGTGGGAAGAGAAGCCGGAGCTTTTCGGGAATTATCCGGGAGATCAGTTCCCTCTTCTCGTCAAGATTATTGATGCAAAGGCGGATTTAAGCATTCAGGTTCATCCGGATGACGAGTATGCGAAGGTTCATGAGGACGGATCGCTGGGAAAGACAGAGTGCTGGTATATTCTGGACTGTGACCTGGGGACGGAGATTGTCATCGGCCACCATGCAGGGAGCCATGAGGAGATGGAAGCCATGATCCGCGGCCATCAGTGGGACGAATTTATCCGCAAGGTCCCGGTGAAGAAGGGCGACTTCTTCCAGATCAATCCGGGATGCGTCCATGCCATCAAGGGCGGGACTCTGATTCTGGAGACCCAGCAGAGCAGTGATATTACATACCGTGTCTACGACTATGACAGACTGTCCGATGGAAAACCGAGGCAGCTGCACGTGGAACAGAGCATTGCGACCATCGAGGCGCCGTTTAAAGAGGCCTCCTGTGACACCTTTACGGAAAAGATACCGGGGGCTGTGCACACGCACCTCATTACGTGTCCGTTCTATTCTGTGGACAAGTATGAGATCGACGGCGTGTTTACCAGGGAATTCAGCCGGTTTTTTGCCAATGTCAGCGTGATCAGCGGCAAAGGCTATGTAAACGGAATTCCGCTGGAAACGGGACAGCATTTTATCGTTCCGGCAGGGGCGGGAGAATTGAGATTTGAAGGAAAGATGTCGGTGATCTGTTCCAATCCGGAGTCAGGGACTCTGTAGGAAGCTGAGGCACATCGGGATTCAGATAAAGGAAGAATACAGACAGGAGGAGTAATGAGATGAGACTTGGAGCATTAGAGGCAGGCGGAACAAAGATGGTTTGTGCCATCGGCAACGAACAGGGTGAGATATTTGAGCGGGTTTCGATTCCGACGGAGACACCGGAGATTACGATGCCGAAGCTGATTGCATATTTTAAGGACAAGGAGATCGAAGCGCTGGGAATCGGCTGTTTCGGTCCCATCGATTTAAACAGAAAGTCAGAGACCTACGGATACATTACCACGACACCGAAGCTGAAATGGGCCAATTATAATATAGTAGGCGCGTTCCAAGAGGCGCTGGGTGTTCCGGTTGGCTTCGACACGGATGTGAACGGCTCTGCGCTGGGTGAGGCGACCTGGGGCATCACAAAGGGGCTGGAAAACAGCGTGTACTTTACCATCGGAACCGGAGTGGGCGCCGGAATCATTTCCAACGGAAAGCTGCTCCACGGCATGCTTCATCCGGAAGGCGGCCATGTGCTTTTAGCGAAGCATCCGGACGACACGTATGCGGGAAAATGCCCGTATCACAGAAACTGTCTGGAAGGTCTGGCTGCGGGACCAGCCATTGAAGAGCGCTGGGGCAAGAAAGGAATCGAGCTTGCAGACAGGAAGGAAGTATGGGAGATGGAGGCCTTCTACATCGGTCAGGCCATCGTGGATTACATCGTGATCCTGTCTCCTCAGAGAATCATTCTGGGCGGAGGCGTTATGCATCAGGAGCACATGATGCCGTTGGTGAGAGAAGAAGTGAAGCGCCAGCTAAACGGCTATATCCGGACAAAGGAGCTGGAGGATTTGGACAGCTATATCGTTCTTCCAAGCCTGAATGACAATCAGGGAATCATGGGAGCCTTAAAGCTAGCCATGGATGAACTGGAGCTGGCAGAGTAAGCGGGAAATTGCCATTTTTCTCCTAGTGATAAAGCGGTTCCGGTATGTTATGATACATTTTGTAACAGAAATGTAACAATTTTGTAATATACAAGGAGGACTTTATCATGAGAAAGTTACCATTATTTGTTCTGGCAGCAGCAACCGCACTGAGCATCGCCAGTGTACCGATGACGGCTCACGCAGCGACCTTTCAGGTAGTTGGAGGCGGCAATGGTATGAATGGTTATATGACTAACTGCGGCGGACAGACCGGCAATTTGGCAAATATGTTAAATCAGCTGGGCGCGGGTACGGGCAGCAGAAGCAGCTTGGGCTGCGGTCTCGGTCAGAACTTAGCGGGTAACGGATCCTGCGGTTACGGTCAGGGCTGTGCGGACAACGGATCCTGCGGCTACGGTCAGGGTTGTGCAGATAACGGATCCTGCGGCTTCGGTCAGAGCTGCTCCGGCAACCAGAACTGCACCAACGGTCAGAGCTGCGGCGGAAATCAGAACAGCGGCATGAACGGACAGAATATTCCTTTCATGATGATGCGTTAGAGCACTTTTCAAACACGCTCTGATTCACGGTGCGACTACGGAAGAAAAACAGCGTTAGAACGAATAGAATAAAAAGAAAAATGATACATAAACAGAAATAAAAAGCAGATAAAAAAGCAGAGAAAAGAATCTCCGCTGCGCAGATCGGAATGCGCGGCGGGGATTCTTTTTTTTTCTCCTGCGATTTTCTTCTGAAACAGGAATACGACACATCCCCCAATCTGCCTATTGACTTTTAATTTCCACACCGCTATAATCCATTACGTTTAAAAAGATAAACACACTTCTAAACACACTTCAGGGCAAAACAAGGAGGCTTGGAAAGATGAAGCAGATATGGGCCATATTTCTCAGAGATATAAAGAACATAGGAAAAAATCCGGTGGCGGTTATCGTAGCGCTGGGAATCATGATACTGCCGTCGCTGTATGCGTGGTTCAACATCGCGGCGAACTGGGATCCTTACGGCAATACGAAGGGGCTCCGGGTGGCTGTGGCCAGTCTGGATCAGGGGACACGGATCGAACAGCTGGACACCACCGTAAACATCGGTGACATGATTATTTCCAATCTCCATGAAAATGATCAGATTGGATGGCAGTTTGTGGATGAGGAACAGGCGGTGGAGGGCGTGAAGGCGGGCCGTTATTACGCCTGTGTCATCATTCCGGAGGACTTCAGCGAGAAGACGGCCAGCATCTTTACGTCGAACGTTCAGAAGCCGACGCTTCAGTACTATGTGAATGAAAAGAAAAATGCAATCGCCACGAAAATAACGGATAAGGGCGTCAGCACCATCCAGCAGCAGGTGAATGAATCCCTGATCAGCGCTTCTTCAGAGGCACTGGGAAAGGCATTTCACGTCACCTACGGTACGGTGGAAGGGAAGAAGGAGGATCTGGCGGATGAGATGGTGTCCTCCATGAAGGATGCCAGAAATGACCTGGTTTTAATGGGCAGCTCGGTCGGCGCATTAAAATCGTCTCTGACCGCGGGAAAAGGTCTTTTAAGCAGTGTTCAGGCAATGCTTCCGGATTCCAGGGAGCTGCTTAAGTCGGGGCAGGACACGGGAGCGGAGGCCAGCCGTCTCATCCGCACCTCAGAGGATTTGTCCGACACCATGACAGACAGCGTGGGAAATGTGCTGGACATCGAAGATGGCCTGATGGACTCTGTGGACCGCTCGGTCCGCGATGCCATTGACCGTTGGGACCGTGATGCGAACGCGGCGGCAGGGGAATTAAACAAGGCCTCTGACGTTTTAAATACAATGCTGAATGTGAACCAGAAGCTTTTCGATCTGGTGAACAATTTAAAGGAAAAGATTCCCGGACCGGGAAAGGTTCTGGGAGTGCTGTCCGATATGATTACCAGCCAGATCGACAGGCAGAAAAATATGATACATATGATAGAGACGGCAGAGGACACGGTCTTAAGGACGGGGAAGCTTCCGGAGGACGCCAGACAGGAGATCAGGAAATCACTGGATGAGATGATGGATCAGGGGGCGCGGATTACGGATCAGTATCACAGCCAGGTGAAACCGGCCCTGACGGCAGGAATGGACAGTCTTTATGACAGCATTTCCGCCGCGTCCGATTACGCAGTCGGTATCAACGGGCTTCTGCCGCAGATTGACGGCACCCTGACTCAGACCACGGGTTCCTTTGACAGTCTGATCGAGACGCTGGACCAGACTGCGTCCATGATCGCGGCCGGTGAGGAAAAACTGGACCGCATCATCGATGAGGTGGAATCCGTGGAGGAAAGCGAGCGGCTGGCCAAGATTGTGGAGATCATGAAAAATGATCCGGAGACCATGGGGGAGTTCCTGTCATCTCCGGTGAATCTGGAGGAGAATCAGATTTATCCCATTGAAAATTACGGTTCGGCCATGACTCCGTTTTACACGATTCTCGCCATATGGGTGGGAGGTCTGGTCCTGGTGGCTGTTTTGAAGTGCCGCGTCGTGGAGGACGAGAAAATTCATGGCGGTAAGGCGTATGAAAAATACTTTGGTAGGTACTTCATCTTTATGGTGTTCGGTGTGGCGCAGGCGCTAATCGTGTCGCTGGGAGACCTTTACCTGCTGAAGATCCAGTGCCTGGAGCCGGCGAAATTCGTGCTGGCGGCGGTTCTGGCGAGCGTGGTGTTTGTCAATATCATCTACACGCTCACCATCTCCTTCGGCGATGTGGGGAAGGCCCTGGCGGTCGTTCTGCTCGTTATTCAGGTGGCTGGGGCAGGGGGAACCTTCCCGATCGAGGTGACGCCGCATTTCTTCCGTATGGTCAATCCGATGCTGCCGTTTACACACGCCATTAACGCCATGAGGGAGTGCGTCGGCGGTATCTACGGAAATGCATACCGCGAGGATATGGCAAAGGTCCTCTTATATCTGCCCATCTCCCTGTTTGTGGGCGTGGTTCTGCGAAAACAGGTGATCAGGATGAACGATTTCTTCGAGCGCAAGCTGGAGGAAACCGGGGTGATGTAGGTTTAACAGCCAGCTTCGGCGGCGTGGCGGCGCGTTCCGGCCCGGTAGTGGAAAATCATGATTCCGCCAATGGTGAGTGCTGAAAACAGAGGAAACAGAAGCCAGACGTACGACAGGGAAAGACCGCTTACGATCAGACTTCCCAGTACGGAGGCGGCCAGCCCTCCGGCCCGCAGGGACAGGGAGAGAACCGACATCATGCTTGCGCGCTGGTCATTGCCGACGGCCTCGTGGAAGATTGTATTTTCAATCAGATTCCCGGCGCCCAACACAATGTAGACCAGGACGAAGAGGGCCAGAAACAGCCAGACCCGGTGGGTAAATCCCAGGGCGGCGACGCTTAACACAAGAAGGAAACGCAGGATCCAGTATGTACGCCAGCTCTTTTGTGGTGTGAGCACTGCTTTTTTGGACTGCATGGCTGCCTCGGCCGCTTTACTGCCGATGGTGACGCCTAAGTAGCCCAGGCAGGTGACCACACCGAAGATCCATCCCAGCTGCTCGGGGAGAAATGTCTTGAGCGTCGGCTGCCAGTAGACTTCGACGGTACAGAGAAGCAGCCCGTAGGCGGCAGACATCAGAACAATGGTGATGACCGAAAGGCTGTTTCGGAGGGAGTGATACAGGCCCCGGAGCTGTTCTTTAAACTGGAGGGCGGGGGAAAGGGGGCTCCTTTTGCGGGCAGGCTCCTTCACAAAGCAGGCGGCCAGAAACAGGATGAGCGCCTGTATGGCCAGAGCCAGGATCAGGAGAAGACTATAGGAGCCGTCCAGAAATCCCAGGACACCGCCGGTAATGGACCCGAGAGCCAGGCCGACGCTGTCGGTGACAGCCATGGTGCTGTTGATCTTTTCCAGATTCCGGCCCTCCTGCTCCCGGAGATACGTCTCGATCTCCAGAGCCTCGATGGAGCCGGAGCTGAAGGCACGGCCGATACCCTGCATGGCGCACGCGGCGGCCAGCATGAGGAAATGGCTGCTGAACATAAGGAGGATGTAGTTTGCCATCATGAAACAGGCAGACAGTAAGTAGATTCGTTTCCTTCCGATCAAATCCGCCATAATTCCGCTGGGGAGTTCCAACACGACGACCATGACGGCAAAGATTCCGATGCACAGCGACAGGTTTTCCAGGGTGGCGCCATGGCTTAAGAGCACGAGGGAGAGTACCGGTGCGAGAAGTCCGGTACCGAAGGCATTGGCCCCAAATAACAGGATGTGGCTTCGTTTCATGATGGCTGCTCCTCCTTTTCTTCCGGAAGCGGACTGTGGGGATATGCCACCAGACCAAATTCCCAGGGAATCGTGTCTTCGCTCGGAACCGAGTGTGCATCGGTGAAATCCAGGATTAAGTGGTACAGCTCCTCCGCATCTTTTTTCGATAAATGGACGACTCCGCTGGTAAAATCTCCGGTCGTCATCACATCAGACTTATCTTTCGCCCGCTTTAGGCGGTCTTTAAAACCATTCCAGAGTTCTGTCATGATATAATCTGACAGATAGAAGCGCTCTTCCCTTAAATCATCATCCAGATTCCCGCCTATGGAGACGGAGACCGGAAGCTTTTTATAGTATTTCGCCTGGATTCCATGGATGGATTCCGTGTGGTCCAGCTCCAGCAGGCCCAGTTCCTCCAGCTTCCTGATATGGAGCGAGACGGAAGAGGCCGATATCTTTAAGACATTTGACAGCTGCTTGGGGGTCATGGGCTTACCGCTTACTTCCAGGGCCTTTAGAAGGCGCTGACGCTGCGGGTTCATATAGATATCCATTTGTTTACGGGTGGCGAGTGTTATCATTTTCCGTTCTGACATAAGATCCTCCTTTACGGCAGACCGCTTTTTGCAGACCGAAAGAACAGAATCTTCCGATGGGGCGTGGCGGTGTCGTTTTTCCTTTTGTAGAGATGTTTTTTGTACTATATGTTATTTTTATTATAACGTTACATATTATGTAATGTCAAGATGGATTTATAAATCTTATTTGCCTCCTGTTTTGTGCTTTTTTGAGAGAGATTTGACAGAACAGATGTATAAAAAATCCGGACCGGAGCCGATAACTGCTTATCGGGGTTCCGGTCCGGATTCTGGGTGCGGATCATATGATTACTGACCTTCGTTCACGATTTCCTGCAGAACGTTGATAAGATCGTAGATCGTGTTAATCTGCACGTTCCGTTCCAGGATTTCATTTTTCAAATCGATGGAAAGCGTCTCGAATTTGGCCTGGACGGCGGGAGCAATATAGGACATGTTCATCACCTCCTGGTTAGGATGTGTAGTGAGAGGATAAGATATACGGATTGTGGAAGAGAATTTGACTGAAATTACAATGTAAAAAAATACCGGAAATCCTTTTTTTGAGGGCTCCGGCATTTTTATTTTGGTAGTTCTGAGTATACCATTCAGGATAAGAGGAATGCTCCAGTTATGAAAAACTAGAGCATGGTTATACTGGTTACATACGCTTCACCGTTTAGTGGCTGATAAATATCTACGACAGCAAACTGTGGGTTTAAATCTTCCGTCTGCGGTTCTGCGATTGTCATGAATTTGTAATTGGTTCCATTTACTACCTGCGTTGCTACGGCTATGGGAGTATAGAAGAAATCGTTATGTCTTCCGATTGCGTTAAAAAATATGAAGGAGTCATATGGCGTAAGATATGACTGATAAGACCATCCGCCTGGCATGGGGCACCTCATGAACGTTATTAGTACAGTATATGCAATTCTGTTTAAATTGTCGATTCCTATTTTACATAATTTGTCGCTATATTTTCGTACAGGCGGCAGATAATATAGGGTGAGGGAACAGATTTGGGGCGTAAAAATAACATTTGTGCACGCTTTTATACATTACCGCACATATTTGTAACCATAAAATGGATATTTATGGTATAATTAACCATATCGTCCACAACAGGAGGATTCCATGCACGTTTTTAATCCGGTATTTTATGATGAATATAACCTGATGAACTATCTGGATTTTGCCGTTATGAAGACGGCGAAGCTGTATCCGGAAGTGCTGCGGGAGGAGATTTATCTGCTGTTTTATTTAATAAAAGATAATTTCCAGGCCAATATGAAATATCTGAGAGAGAACAATGTAGACGTGGATTGCTTCGGCTTCCTGCCGGTCAGGAGAAATACCAGGAACTCCGTGGAAGCGTTTTTTGACATGTTTAATTTGATTAACGCTGAGAATTATATATCTGTTCTGCTGTATATGAATGATAAAAAGAATAACCGATACGACGATCTTTATAAGAAATATGCGTTTAAAGGTGATTTTACGATCATCAGCAAGAGGGATATCGCAAAAGATCATGGCTTAGGCCGGATTACTGATGATGAGAAGATGGCTAAAATCGACCAGGTTGAGAGCGGATCCAACAGTTATATTCATCCGAGCATCTTTATCCCCCTTTATACGCCTGCAGACATTGAGGCAAAGGAGGAGATCCTGCGTGATTTGCTCCGGGTCAATACCTGGCTGTTAGGCGGCGCATACCATCAGCTGTGCTGCTTTATATTGAACAAATACGGCTCGCTGAAATCCTTTGAATGCCTTCACTGCACGAAAAATGCGGCGTGTTTTGAGTGCTTTGAAAATTATTATGTTTCATTTAAAGAGATGATTGAACAGGAACTGTTTCCGCTGAGTCAGGAATGCGGTAGTGATGAACCATTTAACAATATGAGGTGAAAATTATATGAAATATAATTTACGTTCACTATATTTGTGTGTGGATGAGATGGAACGGGCTTTTTGAAGTTTTACGAGGATTCCGGCTGGGATTATTTGCGTATAAAATGATGGGGGAGGAACATACATATGGAAGTAACTGCCTGCCAAGTATCGAAGTGGAAAGTCTGGAGCTGCTGAATCAGAAGCTGGCGGGCCTGGAGCTTTGCTTTCCTTTGACGAAAATTAAGGACAACTGGGTTGCGGAATTTGTGGACAGCGAGGGGAATCATATCGAAATGACCGCGCCGGTTTAACGAAATGATAAGGATTGGAATGATACAGCATCATTCCCGAAAGGAACGATATGGAGTTAAAATATATTGATATAGGATTAAATTTGATGGGAAAGCAGTTCGATTCAGACCGGGAAACGGTTGCAGCCGATTCGTTTGCAGCCGGTGTCGGCTTTATCGTGACGGGAACGGATCTAAAATCAGACCGCGCGGCGGTCGATTATCTGAAAAAAAGCAGATTTGAGCATGCATGGTGCACCTGCGGAATTCACCCGCACAATGCCGACCGATGGGACGAGAATTATAAGAAACAGCTGTTGGAGCTGATTCAGCGCAACCGCGGAATAGTGGCCGCTGTGGGGGAGGCTGGCCTGGATTACGACAGAATGTTCTCCACTAAGGAAAATCAGAAACGGTGTTTTTCGGATATTCTCGACATTGCCGAGAGCCTGGAACTGCCGCTTTTTCTTCACGAGCGGAGCGCGGAACAGGACTTTATAAAATTGATGAAACAGCATCAGGAGCTGTGCAGGAGAAGCGTTGTGCATTGTTTTACCGGTTCAAGGGGAACGGCATACCGGTATTTACAGCTGGGATGTTATATCGGAATCACAGGCTGGATTTGTGATGACAGGAGGAACAGGGAGGTGGTGGAGGCCGTCAAAAGCATCCCCCTCGACCGGCTGATGATCGAAACGGACGCGCCCTATTTGACGCCGCTGAATATCAAGGGGCTGCCGCGGCGAAATGTTCCGGTAAATATAAAGTATGTGGCAGAAAAGATCGCCGCAGTCAAAAATACAGACGTTGAAGCCGTGGAGCAGGCAGCGCTTAGAAATACCAGGCAGTTTTTCAATCTATAAACTGGATAATGGATTGTCATATGCAGTGAAATAAAATGTGGGAGGAAACCAATGTCAACTACATATTATATAGCAAACAGAAAGAGAAAAAAAGAGTGCGAGGAGTTTAAGAAATTCTGGGAAGAAGAATGGTTTCCGGAGATTACAGATAAGCTTTACCAATTCTGTACTGGGACAAACGGTGAGATCGTAAATAAAGATCTGGCAGAGAGCATCACAGAAGATAAAATGTGCGGGTTTTCCAGCACGCCGTTGAGCGATACCTTATACGAGGAGGCGTTTCTTACGGTGAACAAGTCCGGCGTATTCTGGCATAAGTGTGAGGTGGAAGGCGTTCTGCTGAACAGCCTCGAGGAGCTGATTAAATTTTTCTCGAAGAAGGCCAACCAGGAGACGTATTCGCTGGAGGATCAAAACGGACGGGTATGCACCCTGAATGATTTGATCAGGGAGCTTAGCGGGAAATAAAATAGTACAATTCTTCACATGGATTAGAACCATTGGGCACTTTCGCCAGGGGGCATATAAATCTTTTTAATATACAATGGATAAGCAGCAGGATTACCGCTGTAATTGGAGAGTAACTATGGAAATATTCGGAAATATTATAGTATCAATAATAACTGCATCATTAACATTCATAATAACGCGTTATGAGATATATAAAAAACGTCCAACGAATAAACTCGAGATATCCTATAATAAATTCTATTATCCAGCTCTTGTATGGGGGGAAAAACTTAATTTTACTTGTACGGCCTATGATAATTATGTGAGCCAGGTAAAGACTAGAATAAAAGCTTATGATAAGTATGTTACAGGAGAAACCAAAAAACTATTTAGAAAGCTCGAAGAATCACTGATAGATCATAAAAATACCGTAGCTGCCTATGAAAAGTTTTACAAAGATATTAAGCACAATAATCAAAAATTGAGAAGTGAAATTGGGTATATAGAACCGAATTATATTGAAAAATTTATAGCTAAGAGTACAACAGAGAAGTTCTCGACAGTACTTCCTATTATTTATATAGCATACGCTCTATTTACATATGCCAGTGTAGTATATTTTGGCATGAATAATAGGGTTACTCTATATTTTGTTGGAACAGGCACCGTTATTTTGTTTATCTTGGCGATTATTTTTATAGTAGTAGCAATTATTGAACTAATTAACGATTTAAAAATTTTTATAAGAAGAAAAAAGGTAGTTCGCAGGATTAGAAAAAAAGATTTATATAAGTATAAGTGATACTTCATTTTCGTAACTGTGTAAGAGTAATTATATTCTATTGGAGGAAAGGGAATGTATTATAACTCAAAACAGGAAAGATTACGACTGTTTATTTCAGATCGTTTGAATATCTGTGATCCGGTTCTATAAATTAACAGCATACTTTGTTTGGATAAAGGGAAGTATACGCTCTTTATGGCTGTTTCCTGCATGTTTATAAAAATGGAAGGGCTGTGGAAAAATGGAATTAGATCAACTCCATTTTTTCACAGCCCCTTTTTGAATGGATTATCTGTATTATCAAGAAGAAAAGAGATAATTTCTGCTATGATTTTTGGCCTGGTCAGGCAGATAAGAGTTTCGGTATTGTCCTTCAGCGCTTTAATCTCATAGAATGCCCGGATTTGTTTTGCCAAGCTCATAATCAGCATAGGTTCACTGGCCTAGATCAGGAGGTGGTTAGGACATACGACCAAAGAAACGACGCTCAAATATCTATACAATCCTTACCGTGACAGCGAGACAAAGAATCGTGTTAAGAAAACGTCAATATTCTATACAAATAATAGTTGTCTTCAACTGTCTTCAAAAAATAAGGAGTTTTTAGATAATAAAAAGTGCCAGAAGCCACATAAATAAAGGCAATCCAGCACTTTTGTGTGAATCGGAGTAACAGGATTTGAACCTGCGACCTCTCGGCCCCCAGCCGAGCGCGCTACCAAGCTACGCCATACTCCGTTTCTGGTCACTATGGTATTATAGCAGAAAGTTTGCGATTTGAAAAGTATATTTGTTGAAATATTTTATATTTTAAGATATGATGGTAAGGACGATATGATTCATGGAGAAAAGACAGGTGAGAAAGAATATGAAACCGATCGTGAGTTTTGATGTAGATATGACACTTTTGGACCATAAGGACTGGACGATACCGGACAGCGCCATGGAGACCCTGGAACGGCTCCGGGAGAATTACACCATTGTTCTGGCCACCGGCCGCGACATGGATTCCAGCTTCAGCGTCGTGTTAAAGGAACAGATCAGGCCGGATGCCATCATTCATTTGAATGGAACGAAGATTACGGTGGGGGACACGATTATTTACGAGCATCTGTTTGATAAGGAACTGATGAGGCAGATCATTGCCTATGCACAGGAGGATGCAGCCTGCAGCGTGGGAGCCAGTGTGGGCGGGTATGATTACTACGTGCATCCGGAAGTGGTGAACCGCCACGATACGGATCTGTGGGGAGAATGCGGACGCCGGTTTGCGGACCCGTGGAAGCTTCCTGATTTGGATGTCAGGACAATGGCATACATTGGAGATGAAAAGGGTGCAAAGGCCATGGGGGCCCGTTTCCCCGAGGTAAATGTGCACATGTTCGCGGAAAAACGGGGCGCGGATGTGGTGGAGAAGACAGCCAGCAAGGCTATGGGGCTGATCCGCCTCTGCGACTATTTTAATATCCCTCTTTCCAGTACGGTGGCGTTTGGGGACAGCATGAACGATTACGATATCGTGAAGACGGCAGGCATCGGAATCGCCATGGGAAACGCCATGGAAGAGCTCAAGGAAGCCGCGGATTATGTGACTGATGCCGTGGATTCGGACGGAATCCGCAATGCCTGTGTGCATTTTGGGCTGATCCGATTATAAGGGTGTGTGGCATTACTTTTATGAAAATATACAGGGAAGGAAATAAGTAGCATGGCAAAACATTATGATATCTTTATCATAGGCGGCGGGCCCGGCGGTTATACGGCTGCGCTTAAGACAGCAGGGCTGGGGCTTAAGACTGCAATTGCAGAGAAGGAAAAACTGGGCGGGACCTGTGTCAATAAGGGGTGTATTCCGACGAAGGCTCTGCTTCATGCCTCCAGTATGTTTGCAGCGTTTCAGAGCTGTGATGTATTTGGAGTATCGGCTGATTTCATTTCTTTTGACTTTAAGAAAATGCAGGACTATAAGAAACGTTCTGTAAAAGAGTACCGGAAGGAAGTTCGGGAATCGATTGAAAATGCGGGGGTCGACTATATCGAGGGAACGGCAACGATCCGCCGGGGACGGACCGTGGAGGTCAACAGTCCATCAGGTAAAGACTATTACGAGGCAGATCACATCATTATCGCAACGGGGGCGAAACCGGTGATACCGGATATTCCGGGAGCGATGCTGCCGGGCGTTCTGACGAGTGACCGGCTGCTGGCTTCCGATACCTGGAATTACGACCGTCTCACGATCATTGGCGGCGGTGTGATCGGAGTAGAATTCGCAACGATATTCCAGGCGCTGTGCTCCCATGTGACGATCATCGAAAGCCGGGAGCATTTACTGGGACCTATGGACAACGAAGTTTCCGAGGTCCTGGAAAATGAACTGAGACGGAAAGGAATCGCTGTCCAGTGTGAGGCAAAGGTCCTGGAAATCCGCGAGGAGGAACAGGGACTCATCTGCGTTTACGAGGCGGGGGGAGAGGTACGGACGATCCGTTCCGGCCAGATTCTCCTGGCAGCAGGCCGAAAGCCGAATCTGGACGGACTTTTTGGACGGGATGTCAGCCTTGCCATGGAAGACGGATGTCTTAAGACGGATTCGGAGTTTCGGACCAGTGAACCCGGCATTTACGCCATCGGCGATGTGACGGCCGGCAAGATGCTGGCTCATGTGGCGGCGGCCGAGGGTACTTATGTGGTTGAAAAGATCGCGGGTGTGCATCACACCATACGGCTTTCCGTGGTTCCGAACGGCATGTTTGTGGAACTTCCGGTCGTGCCGGGATGCATTTATACCGAGCCGGAGATTGCTTCTGTCGGAATTACGGTGGAAGAAGCGAAGGCCCATAACATGAAGGTGCGCTGCGGGCGCTACTCCATGAGCGGTAATGGCAAATCCATCATTACCAGAGAACAGAGCGGATTTATTCATCTGATTTTTGAGGAATATTCCGGGACCATTGTCGGCGCTCAGATCGTCTGTCCGCGGGCCACTGATATGATCAGTGAGATGGCGACTGCTATCGCAAATGGCCTGACAGCGGATCAGCTCATGCTTGCCATGAGGGCCCATCCGACTTACAGCGAGGGCATAACGGCGGCAATCGAGAATTATTATGAAGCAAAAGGAGACGAAAGGTTATGATTCAAGAGAGAATTGCAGCATTACGAAGCCTGATGGCGGAGCGCCAGATTGACGCTTACATGATTCCAACCTCCGATTTTCATGAGTCGGAATACGTGGGCGATTATTTTAAATGCAGGAAATTTATAACTGGTTTTACAGGGTCCGCCGGTACGGCGATTATCACGCAGACAGAGGCGAGACTCTGGACCGACGGCCGGTATTTCGTACAGGCGGCGAAGCAGCTGGAGGGAACCGGCGTGCTCCTCATGAAATCGGGTCAGGAGGGCGTTCCGACCGAGGAAGAGTATCTGGCAGAGGTTATGCCTCAGAACGGAACCCTGGGTTTCGACGGCCGTGTCGTCAACAGCCAGCTGGGAGAGAAGCTGGAAGAACTTCTGGAAGACAAGCACGTGAAATTTTCCTGGAAGGAAGATCTGGTGGATCTCATCTGGGAAGACCGTCCGGCGTTATCCGCTGAACCGGTCTGGATTTTAAAAGAAAACTACGCGGGTAAATCAGCAGCGGATAAGATTGCTGATTTAAGGGAAGCGATGAAGAAGGAGAAGACCACGGTCCACGTCCTCACCACGCTTGATGATATCGTGTGGCTGTTAAATATCCGTGGAAATGACGTCGTCTGCAATCCCGTAGTCCTTTCCTATGCATTGGTAACGATGGAACGGTTCTATTTATTTATCAATGAGGCGGTTCTGGACAGCGAAGTGAAATCCTATTTAAAAGAGCTGGGAGTTACCGTACGGCCGTACAATGATATTTACGATGCGGTGAGCCAGTTAAAGGGGCAGAAGGTGCTTCTGGAGACAGCGAAGACCAACTATGCGATCATCAGCAATCTGGATGAATCCAATGCAGTTGTTGACCGTATGAATCCGACCGCTCCGGCCAAAGCAGTCAAAAATCCGGTTGAGATCGAAAATATGAAGAAGGCCCATATCAAAGACGGTGTGGCCATGGCGAAGTTTATCTGCTGGCTGAAAAAGAATATTGGAAAGCAGACGATCACCGAGCTTGACGCGGAGCATTACCTGGATAATCTGCGCGCAGAGCAGGAGGGAAATCTGGGACTTTCGTTCCATACCATATCCGCTTATGGGGCAAATGCGGCTATGTGCCACTATTCTGCGACGCCGGAGAGCAATGCGACTCTGGAGCCAATAGGACTCTATCTGGTAGATTCCGGCGGACAGTATTATGAGGGAACAACCGATGTGACGAGAACGATCTCCCTGGGAGAGACGACGGAAGCAGAACGGGAACATTTTACCCTGAGCGTCATCAGTATGCTGCGTCTGGCCGCTGTAAAGTTCTTATATGGGTGCAGAGGACTTACCCTGGATTATGTGGCGAGAGAGCCGCTCTGGAGCAGAGGACTGAACTTTGACCACGGAACCGGCCACGGAGTAGGTTACCTGTTAAATGTTCACGAACGCCCCAACGGTATTCGCTGGCGTATGGTGCCGGAGCGCCAGGACAACTGTGTACTGGAAGAAGGCATGGTGACTTCCGACGAGCCGGGCATATATATTGAAGGCAGCCACGGCGTACGTACGGAAAATCTTATTGTCTGCAAGAAGGCAGAGAAGAACGAATACGGCCAGTTTATGGAATTTGAGTTTCTGACCTTTGTGCCGATTGATTTGGAAGCACTCGATAAATCCCTGATGAACGAGCGGGATGTGGAACTCTTAAACAGCTATCACAGCGCAGTATATGAGAAGATATCCCCGTATTTGACAGCGGAAGAGGCCGAATGGCTGAAGGAAAATACGAGGGCGATATAAGCAGGAGTAAATAAAAAAGGCATATAAACGATATAAGGCGGAGCCATGCGGTGTGGATCCTGTCAGGGGCGGTGAAAAATAGATTTTCATCGTCTTCCTGACGGGAATTCACGATCGCTATGGTTCCGCCTGTTTTGGGGTTATTTCTTTACGAAGCCGCATCAGAAGCGGAATAATCGCTTCCCAATCCTCGTGATTCAGTTCTTTCAGCAACTCCACGGCCCTGCGGAACTGTGGCGGTTCCGCCATTTCGGTATCAAAGAATTCCAGCGGCGTAATTTCCAGGTAATCGCATATTTCGAAGAATTGTTTCATGGAAGGCATGGAGCGGCCAGAGGAAATACCCTGAATGTAACTCTTATTTTTACCAAGATCCAGACTCATCTGGTATTCTGAGACATCCTTTTTTAAACGGAGCTCTGTAATTCTGTTTCTGACAAACTGTTCATTCATTCTTATCACCTCTATGGTTAATCATAAAGGATAATCTTTCCCGACATTCCGTTTTATATGCGTAATAATGGCAGAAAAATCGGTTGCATATACGGATAAAAAGCGTTATTATATAAGTTAGAAAAACGAAAGAGAATGATAAAAAGAAAGTGCGTGCCTATAGGGCGAGAGGATGTCCGATGACAGAATATTTAAAAAAGAGGAAGGATAAATGGTCCTGGAAAAACTGGGCTTTTTTATGCGGCCTCATCTATATCCTGATTATGGCGGGAATGTTTGGCTGCAGCCGAATGCAGTCCGGAGGGGCGGCAGGCGGCTTGATCGCGGCTGTGTTTGTTGTATCTTTGGCGGCAATGGCCGTGATGACTGTGATTTCTTATCCGGTGAGGAGGGAAAAAGAGATAGTGCAGGAGTGTGGCCAGGAGCAGGACGGGCAGGAGGTGCGGGATGCATTGTACCGGAGACTGGGGGAGTTTGCTGATACGGTCCTGTTTGAGTATCGATACCGGGACGGAGCAATTCTATTTACACCGAACGCTTCCGGTCAGATCGAGATTCCGGTTTTAAAGAGTGTGCTGGAGAAATACGTGAAGCGTCCGCCGGCGCAGGGCGAAAACAGATGCTTTGAGTTTCGTATGAAAGCGAATATGGAAGAATACCGCTGGTGTATCTGTCACATCAGGGCAGAGTACGACGGGGCGGATACACCTGTTTGTCTGATCGGAAAACTGGATGATATCACCAAACAGAAGGAGCGGGAGGAGCAGCTTCTCTTTCAGTCCACCAGAGACGGTTTAACCGGCGTGTATAATAAGACGGCATTTGAATATATGATGGAGGAAACCTTAAAAAGAGGCAGCCGCGGCTGTTTATATATGATTGATATTGATAATTTCAAGGATGTGAACGACCAGTACGGCCATCCGGCCGGGGATAAGATTCTCGTTAAAATCGGGGAACTGCTGCGTGAAATTTTCCGGGATTCTGATTTGATTGGCCGGGTGGGAGGCGATGAATTCGTGGTCTATTCCGAGTGCGGCGAGACGAAAACAAGGGCCATGAAGCTTTTAAACGGCACAGCGGATTTTACAAAGGAGGGCGAGCACCGGGTTTCTGTGAGTATCGGAATCGCAGCAAGCACCGGTGAGCCGGACGAAGAGTATCAGGAACTGTTTTCCAAAGCCGATCAGGCGATGTACCGGGCGAAACAGGAGGGGAAAAACCGGATTGCCTGGTATGAGGAGTAGGCGAGAAGAGAAGTAAAAAGAGGGTTGGAATAAGGATAAGAAAAAATGGCTGCGTGGAAAACGCGGCCATTTTTTGCGCAGCAGGCAGTAAGATGGGGGAAATGATAAGGAGGGATTTCTATTTCTGATCGTCGGGCAGATCTACCAGAGTGTAGGCGTGGTTGATGCAGGGTAAGAAAATATCGATAATGTCCGAGGTGCGGATTTTTAAACTGGACGTATTGATACAGGGATGACAGCCGAGAAATTCCTGTTCAAGAATAGCCTTGTCAATCAGCAGGCGGACACGGTTTTCTTTATCATTCATCAGGCCCAGAACGGAGACAGAGCCAGGCGTTATGTTCAGATACTCTTCCATAAATTCCGGTTCTGCAAATGAGAGTCTGGCTGATCCGATTTGTTTTGACAGGACTGCCGTCCGAAATTTTTTATGTCCCGGGATCATGAGAAGATAAAAACAGTTTTTCTGTGCATTGCGCAGAAATAAATTTTTACAGATATTTGTGTTTAAAAGCGCATCGATATCATGGCATGCTTCTATCGTAGCGGTCGGATCATGATCCAGACGCTGATAGGTAATTCCCAGCTTGTCCAGGAGATCGTAAGTATGTATCTCTTTATTAAGACGCCCGGCAGGATTTGCGGGCCGTCCGGTATATAGGGTACGGTCTAAGTGAAAGTCCGGTATGGGGGTAACACATTCTCCAGGAGTAATATTTGTCATATGGAGTGCCTCTTTCTGTTTGAAATCTGTCAAAGGAGTAATAAGAATCCTGGTGTTATTATACTAGAGTGTGGGAAAAATGCAAGTGTAAGCAGAGAGGTAAGCAGAACGGTAAGCAGAACGGTAAGCAGAACGGACGGAGGAGACGGATAAATGGGCCGTGATTTGTAACTGATACAGGATTGACGGGGCAATGTTTTTTTCGATGGTTTTATACAGCGTCTTGTATTATAATAAGTTTTATAGAGGGAATGGTTATCGATTGATTGCAACGATAGAATGGCTTTTGCTGAATATTATATTTAGGAAGTTATCATATTTGGCAGTTTAGCAGCGGAAAGTGTTGGAGGAAGCCAAATACGCCATGAACATAAAAGAAGAAAAAGGAAGGCAAAATCAAATGATTGAAAACCGGCTGAAAGCGGAAAGACCGAGAGTAGTGACAGAAAAGGCGACAAAAGGAAAGCGTGATGATAAAGCTGCAAAAGACAGCAGTCCAAGGCAGGAGAAGAATAAAGCGTCCAATACAGGCAGGAAGATGGGACGAAAGCCGGATTCGGGGGAGAAGTCATCGGATCAGAAAAAAGGGCCTAAAAAGGAGCAAAGAGCAGGCGGAAAAGGAAACTGGGGCAATGACAGCCAGAAACCGAAGTACGATACAGGCAGGAACAGAGCTTCTGGCGGGAACTCCAATTTACAGAGCAGGGAAGGAATAAAAGTGGACAGGCAGCCAGTCAGAAAGAATACTTCTGCATGTCCTGTGTTTCTGCGCTGCGGCGGATGTCAGCTTCTGGATATGCCTTATGAAAAACAGCTGAAGATCAAGCAGACAAAGCTGGAGGAACTGTTGAAGCCCTATTGTAAGGTGCAGCCAATTATTGGAATGAAGGATCCTTTCCATTACAGAAACAAGGTACACGCTGTTTTTGACCATGATAAAAAGGGAAATCCCGTTTCAGGGGTGTACGAGGCGAATACTCATCGTGTCGTTCCCGTAGAGTCCTGTCTGATTGAGGATCAAAAAGCGGACGAGATTATTGGAACTATCAGAGGCATGTTAAAATCATTTAAGATTAAAACGTATGATGAGGACACGGGATATGGTCTCCTTCGTCATGTCCTGATACGGCGGGGATTCACAACGGGTGAAATTATGGTCGTTCTGGTTACCGCTTCTCCTGTATTTCCTTCAAAGAATAATTTTGTACGGGCATTGAGAGAAAAGCACCCGGAAATTACGACGATTGTTCAGAATGTAAACGGCAGGGACACCAGTATGGTACTCGGTGACCGGGAGAATGTGCTGTATGGCAAAGGCTATATTGAGGACATCCTGTGCGGCTTCCGTTTCCGGATCTCTTCTAAATCATTTTATCAGGTAAACCCGGTACAGACAGAGGTGCTCTATCGGAAAGCGATGGAGCTGGCCGCACTTAAGGGGAAAGAAACGGTGATTGACGCGTACTGCGGTATTGGTACGATTGGGATCGTGGCAAGTCAGGAGGCAGGCCAGGTGATCGGCGTGGAATTAAACCGCGATGCAGTGCGGGACGCAGCTCAGAATGCTAAGATCAATGGGATTAAGAATGTGCAGTTTTACTGTAATGATGCCGGTGCGTTCATGAGCAGGATGGCGGACAATGGAGAACACGTTGATGTCGTCTTTATGGACCCGCCAAGGAGTGGAAGCACGGAAGAATTTATTCAGGCGGTAGTTAAGATGAAACCGGAAAAAGTGGTCTATGTGTCCTGCGGTCCGGATACGCTGGCCAGGGATTTGGCGGTGTTTAGGAAGATGGGGTATGAGGCGAAAGCTGCGTGGGGGGTGGATATGTTTCCGGGGACGGAGCATGTTGAAACCGTCGTGCTGCTGGAGAAGAAATCCCAGTAAATCAAAGGGTTTCAGGGATTTGGGGCGGATATGTAGGTGTGTTTTTGTGGGTGATTAGGGTGAAATATGTTTCCAGTTACCGTGGTGGGGTAAGGAAAACGAACGTTTTGGCAAAAGCAAGAATCTGATGTGTGGACTTTATAAGTCTAAAGTACAGTTTAAGCGGAGGCTATGTTATGGTAGATAATATATATGCAGGAAAGCTAATTTCAGTAGATGGACCGAATGGTGTAGGTAAGTCAACTCTAATAGAAAAATTAAAAGAACAATTATTAAATAAGAAGCAAAGTGTATATATTACAAAGGAGCCAACAGATACAGAGTTGGGCGAATTTGTAAGAAAATATGCAGAAGAAAATGACGGAATCAGTTTGGCATGTATGGTTGCAGCAGACAGGTATGAGCATTTGAAAAAGGTAATTATTCCTCAGTTAAAAACTGGCGGAATAGTTATTACAGATAGATATATATTGTCATCTCTAATTTTACAAAGGATGGACAATGTGAGTACTAATTTAATATTTGATTTGAACAGTGAGATTTTGAAACCTGATTTACAAATAGCAATATTTGCAGAAGAAGTGATTATTCAAAAAAGATTGGCCGAAAGAAAAACACTTACAAGATTTGAAAAAGATAATCAATCCTCTGATGAGATTAAATTTCTCAAAGAAGGGGTGCGATTACTAGAGGAAAAAGGAATAGTAGTTCTTAGTATAGTTAATAACGATAATCTACTAGAAAATGTTGAAAAAATGGTAGATAAAATATTAAACTTATAGGTGATGTAATGAAAAAATTCTTATTACTAAATTCGCCTATATTTTGGGATAGTTCAAATGAAAATGAAGATTACTTGCCACCAATAGGCTTAGGGTATATTGCTACCTATTTAGAAAAGGTCGGCATTTATGTGAAGGTTATTGATTGTGTAAAAGATAATATACCAGTTGATAATATTGTAAAGCTGATTGATTTTGAAATGCCCAATTTTATAGGGATCAATGTTTTTACTCAAAATTATGATATGGTAAAGTATATTCTGGAAAATATACATATTGACTGCGAATGTTTTATAGGAGGGCAGGTGGTAAAGAATATTTATAATGATATTCTTTCTTGGGATGTAAAAAATAAATTCAATATTATTATTGGTGAAGGAGAATTTATTATTCCTCAAATCGTTTTAGGAGAATGTAAGCAACACCCTACTGCACAGATTGCAAATAGAGCAGTGTATAAAGTAGATAAAAAATCGGCATATTTTCCGCAAGATATTTCAAGCTTACAATTAAATAGGGCCTATCTTGGAAATGAGATCATTATTAATCATTATGGGGAAGAAGAGGCGGCAATTATTACTTCAAGAGGTTGTATGTACAACTGTGCTTTTTGTGGGGGAGCACGAAGTATTAATAAAGATATATCAATTAGAATTCGTTCTGAAGAAAGTGTGGTAAAAGAGATTGACGAGATTGTGCATTTACATCATGATGTTAGGAGTATACGCATTTTAGATGACTTGTTTTTGCGCAATGGACAGAGTATTGATATGGCAAACAGAATCTTCCTGGGTTTTCCACAGTTAGGTTGGAGAGGGATGGCTCATGTACTATCATTAAGTAAAACTATAAGTAAAATTAAGAGATTAAGTGAAAGTAGATGCAAAGAGCTATTTATTGGAATAGAGTCTGGTTCAGTCGATATTAGAAAGAAAATCAACAAAGTGGGCAGCATTCGTGATATTATTAATGTGTCTAAAGGAATATTAGAAAATGGAATTGATTTAAAGGGATACTTTATATTTGGCTTTCCAAAAGAAACGAAAAAAGATTTTGATGAGACTTATAAATTGGCCTGTACATTAAAAGAAATTTCAGAAAATACATCAGGAACTTTTAGAACAAGTGTATTTCAATTCAGGCCTTATCATGGAACTCAATTATATAATGAAATTATTGCTAATACCGGGATTATTAATACATGCCAGTTTAATGATGTAATAAGTTGCTTTGAGGGGAGATCACAATTTAATTTTAATTTTGGTAATTACAGCAATGAATCTGATGATTTGTTGAATGAGTATATTTTAAAAACACAAAGAATTATGGAGGGTTAGTCATGCTCGAACAAATAAGAAAGTGCCAAAAATGTGGCTTATGTTTTAATCAGAAACCACTCTTGGATAATGAAAAAAAATGCCAGGTATTTTGGGTAGGACTCTCAGCAAAAAAAACTATATCAGATTTTGAAATCCCTTTATCACCAGATACTAATACGGGAATGTTGATCCAAAAGATAGAGAATGTCTTGGATGAGGTTACAACATACAAGACAAATCTTGTTAAGTGTGTACCTTTAAATGAAGCACAAAAGTTGCGTTATCCAAACAAAAAAGAAATAGATAGTTGCTTTGTTAATTTGCAAAAAGAAATAGAAGAGTTATCCCCGAAGATAGTATTTTTACTTGGAGAAAAAGTTTATTCTTCTGTAGGAAAGCATTTAAATATCGAATTTGATAAATGGGATAATTTTGATTATTTTTATAAGGAATATGATGGGGCATATTATATTCCAGTTCATCATCCGTCATATATATATGTGTATAAACGGAAGCGCATAGATGAGTATATAAAAAGTATAGAAAATATAATCAATTTATTATTACATAGTGGGCAAGAAAACAATTTGTCGCTAGGATAGATATTGTAAGATAAAAACAATTGATACGAAAGGTGAATCCATGTATGGCTTGGACCTATGTCAATGCTTTGGACAAAAAAAGTTGAAAGATTATGCTACTCTTTTTAGTTCCTCATCCTCTTTTTGCTGAGGCGTCATATAATCTATGGCAC
>ERZ1106969.575-NODE-575-length-36709-cov-42.189666_pt1 | contig 36709 bp, 40 predicted proteins | sample MGYA00403685_ERZ1106969 | MGnify/ENA primary metagenome ERZ1106969 (study PRJEB35170, sample SAMEA104062416) | human gut metagenome | biome: human gut; feature: human-associated habitat; material: faeces | place: Denmark | collected 2012-05-18 ... | reverse complement strand
TATTGTTGATTATAATATAATTTAGGATTCATAACCGTTTGCTACCCCAATTGTTACCCACCCTTCCTGAAATGTAAATTTATGACGTGAAATGTAAAGAATGTAAAGAAAATTTTATTGATAATTATATAACAAAGACCGTCTGCACCTACAATCAAATGTAAATACAGACGGTCTTTATATTAAGAAAGGGAACTATATAATAAAAAGATATAATACAAACTAAAAATTAATTACGGAATACTACAGTCTCTGTTTCTTCTGTATATCCTATTGTTCTCATGAATTCCTTCATATCCTTGATTGCTTTCTTATATTCAAGGAATGCATCTTGAGTCTTATCAAATTCAGCCAATGCTCCGGCAATATCTCCGGCATCCTTAGCCTGCCATGAAGCTGTTGCATGCTTATGAATATTTCTGTGTGCAGCATCCAGAGCATTAAATTCTCTGCTGCTTGTTATTCTTGTATCTGTCTGTGCATGCATCCACTTACCAAGCTTACATCCGTCAGGATTATTAAGCTGTGTAATCTTCAACCTCTCAAAATCAACAACATTGTTGTAAACTCTCCACATTAATATGAAGTGGTCAATCTCGAATATTCTTAACATATCCTGCTGTGAAACATTAGCAAGCTGTCTGAACATATCACTTCTTGTTGTATCAATGTATCTGCCAATCTTATAGATATGTGTACCTGTTGCCATACAGTCATCATAAAGTGTATCGTAACTGTCAGATATGCTTCCAACCTGTACTGTAAAATCATTAGTGATAGATGACTGTGTATCAATATCCTTAAAGATACTGTCTACAGAATCATTAATAAGTGTCATCTGCTCATTCATTCTTTCCATATCTTCAAGTGAAGTCTCAACCTTCTGATTACCTTCTGAAAGCTTTTTGGTTGTCTCTTCCATTGACAATGCAAGTACACTTATATCATTCTTTAATTCTTTAACATATTTTACAATGTCCTCAGCAGATTCTGATGTATTGTTAGATAACTGTCTTACCTGGTCTGCGACTACCGCAAAGCCTTTACCTGCCTCACCTGCTCTGGCAGCTTCAATAGAAGCATTAAGAGCTAAAAGGTTACTCTGGCTTGCAACCTGTTTTACAATATCAACAATCTCACCAATCTTATCAATCTTCTCCTGGAACTGCTGAACCTGTTTATTGATACTTTCAATCTTGGCAGATGATTCATTAACAACCTTAATACTTTCATTCATATTAACTGTACTGCTCTTAGATGATGATAACATATCATGTGTGTTATCTCTTATCTCTGCCATGGAGTTGCTTATATTATTAATAGAAGATGCAAGATTATCACTGGCTGTCTTCATCTGTTCAATAGATGTTCTCTGTGAATTAACCTGCTCATACATGTTCTTCGTAAATGAGTTATCACCTATTGATTCCATGGCTTCGTTAAGACGCATAACATAATTATTGTTAGCATACTTAATTGCACCTATTACCTGATTAACCTTCTCACCATATTCCTGATTAGCAAATGTTGTTACATCAACAGAAGAAAAGTCACCTCCGATTATACGGTCAAAAACCTGTAAGATATTATTAAAATCCTGATTAATGCTATTATCAACTACATTTTTCTTTCTAAACATATGTAGAACCTCCTATATATCTGTAATTATGTAGTATTAAACCTTGTTAAATAACGTACAATATCTTTTCATTAATATAACATATTTTGTCAATAAAACAAACTAATATTTTATAAATAAATGCTATTTTTAAAGATTTTTTCTGTCCAATCCGTAACAACATATTTTTTGTGAAATATTATAAAATAAAGCCGCCAAAAGTCTAAATTTTAAGAGGTGAAATATGAATAAGTTTTTCAAAAAAGCATTTGCCCTACTGATGATTACAGCTCTTATTTCCGGCTGTTTTGCATGTAACAGCAAAAAAGAAAACGAAGCACTCACTAAAATAACATTAAATGAAGTTGCACATTCTATATTTTATGCGCCACAATATGTTGCTATAGAAAATGGTTATTTCAAAGATGAGGGTATAGAACTTAATCTTGTTACAGGATTCGGTGCCGATAAGGTTATGACCTCACTCATTTCCGGTGAAGCACAGATTGGATTCATGGGTTCTGAGGCATCAATATATGTGTACGCCGAAGGTTCTAAAGATTATGCTGTGAATTTTGCACAGCTTACACAGCGTGCCGGAAACTTCCTTGTAAGCCGTACTGATGATGCTTCCTTTGAATGGAGTGATTTAAAGGGTAAAACTGTACTTGGAGGCAGAGCCGGCGGCATGCCTGAAATGTTATTCGAGTATATTCTTAAAAAACACGACATAACTCCACACAAAGACCTTACTATCCTTCAAAATGTCGATTTTGGTTCTACAGCCGCAGCATTTACATCAAATGTCGGCGATTACACTATTGAATTTGAACCTTCCGCAACACTTCTTGAAGAACAGTCTGTCGGCTATGTTGTCGCTTCACTTGGTGTAGACAGCGGTTATGTCCCATATACAGCTTATTGTGCAAACAAGAGCTTCCTTGAAAAAAATCCTGACACAATCCAGTCATTCACCAACGCAATCCAGAAAGGACTTGATTATGTAAACTCTCACACTTCTGAGGAGATTGCAAAAGTAATTGCCCCTCAGTTTGAAGAGACAGATATTGCCACAATCACCAAAATCGTAGAAAGATATAAAGCTCAGGATACATGGAAAGAAAATACAATATTTGAGGAAAGCAGCTTCAACCTTTTATGTGACATTTTAAAGGAAGCTGACGAACTTCATGAAAATGTTCCTTACAATGACCTTGTAACAACAACCTATTCTAAAAAAGCTGTCGGTAAATAAATAAAACCGGTTTATAAGAGTAATTTCCTTTATTGGATTTCCCTTATAAACCGGTTTCTTATCAGCTATTATATCAGCCATTAAGTATTCTGTTAAATGTTTTGCTATGTTTCACAAAATAATCCGTTATGCTCTCAGTAAGCTTATATATCGCATATAATAACGGAACCGAGCAGACCATAGCTATTGCCGTTACACGTCTTAAATTGGCAGGTAAAAGATACACAGCGAATAATTTGTTGAGATACAAAATCGAAAGTATGATACCCACAAGCATTGCAGCGCACATAACTCCACGCAGTATATCAAACGGCTGACATATCTTTATCAAAGTTGCCATTCCGACTGTTATCATTGTAAGTATTGCCATTGTTGCAATATATTCATGTTTAATTCCTGCCATATTTCCATAGATTGCTATAACAGCTACCGTAATAAAATCCGTAAGTCCCGCAGGAAGTGCCTTTAAATATACATTCATAAGAAAATGTCCCTTTATAAGGCTCTTATTAGGCTGTAATGCCAGTACAAACGCCGGTATGCCTATTGTAAATGCCCCAAGCAGTGAAATCTGCGTAGGATACAACGGATATAAATTAGCCGCAATCAGCGTAAATATTGTCATAAGTATTGAGAATACATTTTTAACAAGGAAAAGTGAAGCCGACCTCTGGATATTATTGACAACTCTTCTTCCCTCCATAACCACAGAAGGCATTCTCGCAAAATCAGAATCAAGAAGTACTATCTGTGATGCATTACTTGCCGCCTCGCTTCCTGATGCCATTGCAATACTGCAATCGGCAGCCTTTAATGCAAGAACATCATTCACACCGTCACCTGTCATCGCAACAACTTTTCCGGCTTTCTTTAACGCAAGTATAAGCTTTCTTTTCTGCTCCGGTATAACCCTTCCAAAAACATTATACTTACTTACAGCCATTTCGTAGTCTTCATCGGTTTTTAACTCTGAGGCATCTATATATTTGTCGGCATCTTTAATGCCTGCCTCAACAGCCACTCTTGAAGCCGTCATTGCATTATCTCCGGATATAACTTTAATATCCACATTCTGTTCCTGAAAATATGCAAATGTTTCTTTTGCATTTTCACGTATTCCATTGCTCATAACAATAAATGCATATAACTCGGCAGGTAATTTAAGAACCTTTCCCAGCTCTTCAGCCTCCACCCTTGCAAATGCAAGTACCCGTGCTCCATTTTCCGATAAAACTCCAATATCATCTTTATATTTGTCATAATCACTGTTTAAAACAAATTCAGGTGCACCTATAACATATTTTCCATCCGTGAATTCAACGCCGCTGTACTTATTCTCAGACGAAAACGGATATATATTTACAACTTTTTCCTCCTGATAATTATCATTTAAATCAAAATGCTGTTTTAAAGCTTCCATAGTAATATTATCCGAAGAAAGTACTGAAGTCACACTTCCAATAAGTCTATATGCATCTTCAACGCTGCAGGCCTTCTCATCAGGAATAACCACATCCTGAACACTCATATTATTATCTGTTATTGTTCCGGTCTTATCAACACACAGGACATTAACCCTTGCAAGAGTTTCAACACATGCCATCTCATGGACAAGCACATTCTTTCTTCCAAGCCTTATAACACTTACTACAAGAGCCACGCTGGCAAGCAGATATAATCCTTCCGGTATCATTCCTACAAGTGATGCCACAACTGATACAACACTGCTTCTCAAAGAATTATGTAAAAAGAAATAGCTCTGTGTAAATAATGCAATTCCTATCGGGATTATGAATATTCCTATTATTTTAACCATTTTATCAAGGGAACGCATCATTTCTGTCTGCTGCTTCTTACGTCCGGCTTTCGCCTCCATTGCAAGTCTGGCAGCATATGATTCAAGTCCCACATTTTCAAGTACCGCCTTACATTTTCCTGAAACCACAAAACTGCCGGAGAGCAAAGTATCCCCGGCAGTCTTAACTATCTCATCAGACTCTCCGGTTACAAGTGATTCATTGACGCGCACACTTCCATCCACAACTACAGCATCCGCGCTGAGCTGGTTTCCGGCTTCAAATATGCACAAATCACCTTTAACAAGCTGGTCTGAATTTATTGTATTTATTTCTGAATTTCTGATAACTGATGTCTTAGGAGCGTTGACAACCGTAAGTCTGTCTAACACTATCTTAGCTCTTATTTCCTGTACTATGCCAATCACTGTATTCCAGAAAATAATAGGAAGGAATGTCATGTCAGTATATGAACCTACAAGAATAAGCAGCGTTGCAAATATTGCAAAGACAAAATTAAAATAAGTAAATACATTGCCTGCAATAATCTGTAATACTGTTTTTGACTGCTTTTTAACCGGAACATTTGTAAGCCCGGCATTAATAAGTTCTTTAACTTCCTTATCTGACAATCCTGTGTTAATATCAGTCTTCACTGTATACAATCTCCTTAGCAGTTACCTTAAAGATATATAAAATAGCAGCTGCACTTATTACTGCTTTTATCGCAAATGAAACATAAACAGCTACAGCGGATGTATAGTCTATCATCTGCATTGGCTGGAATGCTATTAATGTAGCAAACTCAATAATTGCTGAAATAAAAATCCATATAGTTGGGACAGCCTTCTTAACATAACCAAATATTACCATACCAAGAGCAATATTAACTATTATGTCAATAATAATGCTGATTCCCAAAAGCATCCACATAGCAGGTGGAGCATACATAAGAGTACTTACGCTTGAATATACCGTACCAGCATTTTCTGCTGATATATCACTAAATACTGTGCTCAAATCAACATTTGCCCAGATAACATAATACATAGTAGATACAAGGAATATTACGCTGTCTGCCATTGAAAAGCCAAGGCCTGATATAAGAATATCGCCTTGTCTTTCGTATTTGCCGCCAAATGTACTGAATGTAACATATCTTGTAAGTGTCATTGCTGCAGCTACAAAAATATAATATAAAATAGCATAAGCCTGTCCGTTATTTGAGAAAGACTCTTCCATTCCCGGTATAGATGTAAGGAGTGTCATTATTACACTTCCTATAACAATAGCTATCACTCCCGAAAGAATTCCCATTAAAAATGGCATAAATCTTGCACGCCATCTTTTAAACATCAATATAATTGCAATAATAAGTACTGAAATAACCAGTACAACAGTAGATGATAATATTCCGGATACCGATGAAGGAATAGGAACACTCAGATCAATATTATTTTCCATATTAGTCCTCATTTCTAAAATAAATGCAAATTTCAAGTAAAAGAAGCAGCCGCTGGTACCAGCGACTGCTCCCCTCATAATCCTAATTGTGTAACAATATATCGCTTTTCAAAACCTTAATGTATATTTTAAAAAGGCACACTGTAAACAACCTGATTATAATTTTGTTACGTTAGTAGCCTGAGGTCCCTTAGCGCCTTCTGTTACATCGAACTCTACCTGAGCGCCTTCCTCTAATGACTTGAAGCCTTCCATGTTAAGTCCTGAATAATGTACGAATACATCATTTCCAGCCTCATCACTAATAAAGCCGTAACCTTTCTGGTTGTTGAACCACTTAACTGTACCTTTCATTTCAAGTACCTCCAAAAAAATATATACGGTGACAAACACCTTATAAATCTTACCATTTAAAGCTTTCGTTGTCAACTTAACATTAACAACGGTTATCAAATTAATCAATAAATTAATCTGTTATTAATCATATTCTTTAAGCCATGTCACGCGGCTGAGCTCTATCTTATCCTTGCCCCTTTGCGCCACGGAAACAACGCTGTCATTCTTAAGTGTCACTCCTGTAACCCTTAGCAGGTTATTATTTATAATCTCCGTAGGATACTCTTTTCCGTTTATATATACCACGCTGAACTCATTAAAATTATTACCTTCCACGCATACATAATTTCTGTAATTATATGCCGAAGTTATCTCAACATCATCAATTCCCATATGGAGCTTTGTCGCCTTATACGGACACTCTCCGTCATATATATTCTTCTTCCCATATAAAATATCATACTCGAGAATCTTTAAATTTTTCAGATAATCCGGATCATTTTTCTTTGTCTGATGATATTTTGTTATATAACCTTCAGATATTCCCAGTCTTTGTAAAACATAAGATGACAGCTGGTATGCCTGTAAATCCACACTCTCCTTTTTCATGGAGAAATTGCTCCACATAATATACTGTGTCTCATATATATCACCATTTGCCTGGGTTTCATTGGTAAAATTAAATGTTGGAAGATGATCACCATACATTACAAGTACAGTTTCTTCATCCCTTTGAGAAAGAGAATCAATAAGCTCTCCAATAAATTTATCCATCTCACTAATCTGGTTTACATAGTACTCAAATGCAGTTGCATTTTCTTTATCAAAGAAACCGCTTACCTTTATGGAAGGTGTATATCCCTCAGGCATTACTGCAGGGTAATCACCATGTCCCTGAACAGATATTGTGTATATATAATCTGCGCCATCAGTTGAATCCAGTGCCTTTTTAATTTCACCTGTAAGTATTTTATCCTTTGCCCAGCCTGTAGGCGTTGTCTCATAGCCATTCATGTATTCCAGTGATGTAAATGTGTCATAACCCAGATGTGAAAATACTTTATATCTGTCATAAAATGTTGCATCATTATTATGAATTGCATGTGTTGAATATCCTAATGCCTTTAAATTATATGCTGTAGATTCACATATTTCTGACTGTAAAACAGTCTTGTAAGGATATTCTCCCGGACCGAAATCATCCAGATTAATTCCTGTCTGAACTTCAAACTCTGTATTAGCAGTACCTGCACCAAAGCATGGAACAGACAGATAACCCGAAGTGCACTCAGACAACAGCCTGTCAAAATTAGGTGTCGGATTTTCTGAATATGTTGTTCCTTTAACAAGCTTCGGATTAAAAAATGATTCCAGCTGCAAAAAGATTATATTAGGTGTACTTTTTTCTTTTTCTTCTTCGCTCTCCTCAAGTGACTGCTTAATTTCAAGCATATACTGCGATGAATATTCACCAGACTTGCTGATTCCACGCTCTATAACGCTGCTTGAGAAGCAATATGCGAATCCGTATTTATTATACGCCTGTGCAAGATTTCCAAAATGTGTCGATAATGTTCCGTTTATTATAAATGTAGTCGTTACGCTGTATAATATCAGTCCTAAAAACACTATCTTCATTACACCATAGATATAGAATTTTCTCTTTGTACATTCTATTTTCTTCTTAGGTGCTTTCCTGAATAACCATACAAGTCCCGCAATTGCTGCAATAATTCCTATAGCTATAAGTATCATCTGAAATACATTAATATACAGCGGAATTACCTTTATTGCATCCTTTATAAGGTAAATATCCATTGCCGTAAAAGGAGTTTTCCTTGAACATAACACGGCAAAATTAATTACTGCAAGTATTATCCATATAAGTGACACCAGTGCATATACAAATGTCTTTCTTTTGAAAAGAAATGAAATGGACATACATACCATTATTATAAGTAAATTATAGAAAAATATAACAGGACTGGTAAATATCATTAACAATCCTGCAATACTTCTTTTGTTCAGACACTCTATAACTAATGTCAGCAATAATGAATACACAAAAATATGTGCAAAATCATACTGCCATATTCTTTTAAAAACTGTCTTAACCTTATTCATAACACTTTAGTGCTCCTTTTTTGTTGCTCTACTGTGTCTTTTGTTCTTCCTTTATCTGTGCGATAAGTTCTCTTGTTTTTTCTTTTAAACTGGAAGGAGCTGTCCTTGAACCTATTATGGCTGTTGCAAACTGCTTTGCTTCATCATAATTCTTGCATCTTACTGCAAGGCTTGCCATAAGATAATTAATGGTCTTTTCATCCATTCCGCATATAGGCGGATATTCAGTTTCAAGAGCCTTTTTCATCCCATTATAGGCACTCTGGATATACTCCTGCTCAGATTCTTTTAATTTGTTAATTTTATTAATATCAACATCCGCATTCTGCTCAAGCTCATCTATCTCGCCTTCATACAGCCACGACAATCTCAAGCACAAATACGCGCTTTCGCTGATTTTACCATGTGTAACCATCTCGGTAAGCATAGCCATCTTACATCTTCTTATTGCAGCATCATAACTATAGATTTCAGACTCAGGTATATTAGCCTTAAACTTACTTTCTATGTTATCCCTTACGCTCTGTCTCTGTTTAGGTGTAATATGACCATAATTCCTTGAACCTGATGCATACCCACAATGAGGACACATGATAACATCATATTTGGTACAGTCAATATTGTTGTATATTGGTTTTAAAATATCATCTGTACCTACGAAACGTACTTTTCCGGTTCTTATCTGTTTGGTAAAAAAATCTTTGCCACAAACAGGACACTCCATTTTTTTATCAAATATATAATCGACCTCTGTTTTTATATCACCCATTAAGTGAAACTCCTTCTGACATTAAACTTCTTTTAAGAAAGTTTAAATGAACTCTTTAACGAAACTATTCTATTAAATACAGGTGCTCCGTCTTTTGAATCTTTACTGTCTGCGCAAAAATAACCATTTCTTACGAACTGGAACTTATCTTCCGGTGCAGCCTTTAAAAGTTCTGGCTCAAGTACACAATCTTTTAAAACAGTAAGTGAATTAGGGTTTACATTTATTGAACCATCTTCTTCGTTGTATACGCCCTTCTCTTCATCTACTATATTCTCATATAATCTTACTTCTGCTTTAACACCTTCTGTTGCAGATACCCAGTGAATTGTTCCCTTTACCTTACGTCCTGTGAAGTTACCACCTCTTGTTTCAGGATCATAAGTACAATGTATCTCTGTGATTTCCCCATTATCATCTTTGACACATCCTGTACAGGTTACAAAATATGCATTCATAAGTCTTACTTCATTGCCCGGGAACATTCTGAAGTACTTCTTTGGTGGTTCTTCCATAAAGTCTTCTCTCTCAATATAAAGTTCCTTTGTAAATGGTACCTTTCTTGTTCCCATCTCAGGCACTTCCTGATTATAAGGCACTTCCATATATTCAACCTGATTCTCGTCATAATTATCTATAACAAGCTTAACAGGATTAAGAATTGCCATCATTCTCTTTGCCTTTAACTTAAGATCTTCTCTTATACAATATTCAAGCATTGGGTATTCAACTGAACCCTGTGCTTTAGTAACACCTACAAGGTCAACAAACATTTTGATTGACTCAGGTGTAAATCCTCTTCTTCTCAAAGCTGCAATGGATACAAGTCTTGGATCATCCCAGCCATCTACGATTCCTTCCTCAACAAGCTTCTTGATGTATCTCTTACCTGTAACAACATTAGTAAGATAAAGCTTTGCGAACTCAATCTGTCTAGGTGGATTCTCATATTCAAGTTCTCTTACAACCCAGTCATATAATGGTCTGTGGTCCTCAAACTCCAATGTACATATAGAATGAGATACTCCCTCTATGGCATCCTCGATTGGATGTGCAAAATCATACATAGGGTAGATGCACCACTTATCACCTGTTCTGTGATGACTGATATGTGCAACTCTGTATATAATTGGGTCTCTCATGTTAATATTAGGTGATGCCATGTCAATCTTAGCTCTTAAAACTTTCTCTCCATCGGCATATTTGCCCTCTTTCATCTCTTCAAAAAGCTTAAGATTCTCTTCTATGCTTCTGTTTCTGTATGGGCTTTCCTTACCGGGTTCTGTAAGAGTTCCTCTGTATTCTCTTATTTCATCGGCAGAAAGATCACATACAAATGCCTTGCCTTTTTTAATTAACTTAACAGCTGCTTCATACATCTGCTGGAAATATCCTGATGCAAATAAAACATCTCCATGCCACTTTGCGCCAAGCCATTCAACATCTCTTTTGATTGAGTCAACAAATTCCTCTTTCTCTTTTGTAGGATTAGTATCATCAAATCTCATATTGAACTGTCCGTTATATTCCTTAGCAAGCCCATAGTTAAGAAGTATGGACTTTGCATGTCCAATATGCAAATATCCGTTAGGCTCCGGCGGAAATCTTGTGATAACCTTTTTGCAATGTCCTTCCTCTATATCTTTATCAATAATCTGTTCTATAAAATTCTTAGAAACAACAGCTTCATTTTCCATTATGATTTCCTCCTGAAAGTCTGTGTGCAATGCTAATTAAATCACTTAATCTTAATTTTACCACGATTAAATATCTTGTTCAACTTATTGTTAAATTTATGATTATTTATTTATAGTATTAAGTGTCAAAAGGGAACTTTAAGCCCTTAATTATATGAGTCCTTATTGACAACAATATCATATAATTTATCAACAGATTCCCTTAACAGTCTGTCATGCTGATGCATTGTTATGTCAGCATATTTCTTATACAGATTCTTTCTGTCCTCAAGTATCTCGCTTATTGTTGTCTTTCCGTTAGTGACAACACCTCGTTCCTTAAGGCTTCCAAGCCTATCCTGTAATTCTTCCTCAGGAAGCTCAAGATAAATAACTGTTCCTATTCTTTTAAAATGTTCCATAGCCTCTGCGCCATATATAGCACTTCCGCCTGTTGCTATAACTGTATTCTTAGTTTCTATAGCTTTATTAACATCATTTTCAATCTGTATGAATCCTCTGTCGCCATGCTCCTCAATAAGCTGCTCCAATGTCTTTTCATATTTTTCCTGAATAAGTATATCCGAATCAATAAATTTATATCCAAGCTTCTTTGCTAAGACAACTCCAAGTGTACTTTTGCCGCTTCCCGGCATTCCGATAAGTATTATATTATTCAAAATTACCTCCTGGCATAGTTGAGTAATTCTTTTAATTCATCAACCGTAAAATTATAATGGTGGTTACAGAAATGGCAGTTAACCTCAATAGGCTTGCCCTCATCTATCATTTCCTGTATTTCCTTTTTTCCGATACTTATTACTGCTTTGCTTACTCTTTCTTTTGAGCAGTTACATTTAAACTGTGTCGGAACCTTATCAAGTATTGTAAGGTCCATATCACCTAATATTTCATTAAGAATATCCTCAGGTGTCATTCCATGCTCAAGCATTTCTGTCACTGACTTTATTTCTCGTATTCTGCTCTCCAGCTTATCAATAAATTCCTCTGATGCATTAGGCATAAGCTGTATGATAAATCCACCGGCTTCCCTTACCGTATTGTCTTTATTCATAAGCACTCCAAGACCTACAGATGATGGAACCTGTTCGCTATTTGCAAAATAGTATGTCAGATCGTCGGCTATTTCACTTGTTATAAGAATTGTATCTCCGACATATGGTTCTCTTAAACCTATATCCTTGATAACGCTTAACACACCGATTCCTACAGCACCTGCAATATCAAGCTTTCCGTCCTTAAGTGGGAGCATTACTTGTGGATTTGCCACAAAACCTTTGACATCACCTTTATTATCTGCTGTAACTGTCATTGCACCGATTGGTCCGTTACCTTTAATCTGGACTGTAAGGACATCGCTGTCATTCTTCATCATTATTCCCATCATTGATGCGCCTGTAAGCAGTCTTCCAAGTGCAACTGCTCCTATAGGGCTCATTTCATGAAGTCTTGCTGCTTCATTTACTAAATCTTTAGTTGTAGCTGCAAATGCTCTTACCTGTCCATTTGCTGCTGTAGCTCTTACTATATAATCATTCATAATCAAATCCTCCTATATTAATAAATGTCTGTTTCCTTTTATGTTATTTCCTTTTGCGGTATTTACTTTTCCTATGTTTCCTCTTCCGGTCTTTTCTTTTCCGGCCTGTTATTTATTTTCCAAAATGTAATAAACTCTCTCAGATGAATCATCAGGCTCATCATGTGTGAAAGCATTATAAACCGCAGATACTGCAAGTCCTGCTTTAGCCGCACACTCCTCTACTTCCTCAAATGTAAATCCATGCTGGTAATGATTTTCCTCGAATCTTTCAAAGGTTCCATCTTCATTCATAACAAATACCGCCAGCTCATATTCATTATTCCTGTTGGTTTCGTCATAGTAATTGTCCCATATAAAGGCTGATTCTTCCCTGTTTTCAGCATAAGTGTTGTCCGCAAGAATGTCTCTGAAAAAATGTATCGTCTTTAAATCAAATATAAACTTTCCACCCTTTTTCAATCCTTTTTTTACACATTCAAACACTTTGCATAAGTCATCTGTTTCAGTTATATAATTCATCGAATCCCCTATGCTTACCATTCCGTCAACTTCATACGGAAGCTCAAAATCCCTCATATCCTGAAGGCTGTATATAATCTGTCTGTCAGCATCATACATTTTCTGTGAAGCTATCTCAAGCATATCCTCTGACATATCTATACCGACACAACTATATCCTGCCTCGTCTAACTTTAATGTCACAGTTCCGGTTCCACATCCAAGTTCTGCGATTTCATTCCCCGGTGTTATATTATTTTCTTTCATAAGCTGTATAAGATATGATGACCACTCATCATATGGAATATTATCCATATACTCATCATACACATACGCAAAACCTGTATATGCTTCCATGATTCTGTTTAATCCTCCGAATAATTAACTATTATCTCTTTGGTGATATTATCAATTTTTATATAAAAATGCAATGCTTATTGTTGAATTACCCCGACATTTCAAATATACTAAGAATACTTACATAACAAAAGGATACACATCATGAAAAAAGAATTTTCACATATGCGCCCGAAAATGGCTCATATACATTACAATACTTCATATATACTTTTTATATCTTTTGCTTTGTCATTTATTTTGCTTGTATACTGCATAATTACCAATACATTTTCTATTATGTCACCTAAACAGTTCTCATCGCATGACAACATAGATGACTGCTATAAAAACGGAACAAGATATGTAAAATGTACTGCCGATAACCTGTATTACAGCGGATATGATTTCACCAGCAATGACCGTGTGACCGGTTATTACTATTATTCTCTTGATGACGGAGACTGCACTATATACATCTTATCGCCTGCAATCCTTGGTGTTAAGAATGGCGATACTCCACCACAGGCTATCGCCTCAATCTCTTTTAAAGCAAAACTGACAGGCAAAAGTTCTAATCTTAAATCTCTGCTTCAATACATGGCAGATGACTTAGACTGGAACTATGACAGCTTATCGCTGTATTCACACCAGACGGTTGTAGACCAGACCATGCAGACAGCCAGACTTTCTTTTATTATATTTATAATATTTGTTATATCAATTCTTCTTAATCTTGTAAGTCTGATTATAATTATATTTAACAAAAGAAGATTATCTGCAAATTCATAAACTTGTTATGACTAATCTTCAAAGAGGTATTCATCGCCCTAAGCATAAATCATAAAGCGCAAATTATAAAGGAAATAATACCGGGAGTATAACATCTGCTATACTCCCGGTATTTAGATTAAAGCTCTTAGCTATAATATTGCAATTAATAATTATGCATTTCTGCCACAACAATTCTTGTACTTCTTACCGCTTCCGCATGCTCCCTTTTTGAGCATATTATCACTATATTTGGTACATATAGTATTATGGCTTTTAGCCTTATTTTATAGACATTTAGTACATATTATTATCAGTATTATTTGTATTATAAATATTACTAATAATTTGTTCAATGTGGACAAAATGTGGACAAAGTCATCATACATTTTATCTTTTGTTTCCAAGAAAATTATATCATATATTGATTGCTTAATCAATGTGGACAGGCTTTTTTCCGTCACCCTAAAGTGGTTGTGATATTTTATTCAAAATAAAAAGTTGGATATCACCAACTTTGCTTATCTCGGAATATCTTAATCTTCCGATACTTTTTTACCTAACTTCTTATAAAAGTCATAAGCATCTGAACATTCTTTTTTTGAAAGTTTTGTTTCTTTCATCATATAATCAACTGCTTCTTCTTTTGTTTTAAATTTATTTAATAATACTATAGTCTCAGATATTCTATTTAAAGCATTATCAAATTCTCTAAATGATATGCTTTTATCAGATGATTCATATAAATTATTTTTTAAAAGTTTTAATAAATTCTTATCTGCGATACTTTTATAATCATTATTACTTATTTTTTGCCCTGCAAATAATTCATTTATTGTAATATTTAAAATATTGCATAAAGGCTCATATTGAGAAGAATCTGGTAAGCATACACCATTTTCCCATTTAGAGACAGATTTATCAGTTGTTCCTAATTGCTCTGCTAATTGAACTTGAGTTAATTCTTTTTCCTTACGACATTCAGCAATAAATTTTCCAATTTTATCTTGATCCATAATATTGCTCCTTTCGTAAATATTTTATCTTGTTTTTTTATTCAATAACACCCATCAAAAGTAGAGTTTTTACATAATATCTTAATAGTACGATTATCTATTGCACATTGATTCATCATCAAATTTCATTTTAGAGTCACCTATAAAAATATCTTTATTACCTTTTGCTGTATTACATTTAACTAAAGTAATATCAAATATATCATTTTTATAAATAATAGTTCCTCCATCTCTTAATGTTTCAGTTTTAATCATAGAATCTGTTACATGATTAATACTATCATCAAGAGTTTGATATGATTTTGATATGTAATCTTTTAATGTAATTTTATTTTCGTTTTTATTTAAATAAACTTCTTCTAATGAACTAGATAAATATATAATTCTACCATTTCTTTCTAAATAAATATTAAATTTATTTAAATTTTGATTTTCAGCTTTTATAACTTCAAGTTCATTAACACGATTTCCATTATAGTATTCACATTTTTTTGAAGATAATGAACATTTAACAAATTCCCCATCTTTTATAGAATCGTTTATTTTAACAGCAGATTTTAAATAGATATAGTCATCATCAGCGCCATCAATTGTTATATGGATCTGACTAATATTAGGTGCATCTTTATAATCAAATTCCATAATATCTTTTTCAAGTTTATAATCATTAATTGTATACTTTAAAATATCTCCTTTTTTACCAATACAATGAATATATATTTCATTATTTTTTATATAATAACTCATATCACATTTATTCATACTTTCTAATAAATAATAATCATTTTTATTTTTTAAAAGCAAATTATTATATGCATATGAACTATCATTTTTATAATAAGTAGTTAAAATATATTTTTTGTTTTCTATTTTAAATTCATTTTTTATTGATTCATTTTCTAATAAATTATATTTTTCTAATTTTGATAATTTATCATTTGGAATTATAAGTTTTATTATAATAAATAAAACACCAATAAACATTATTCCAATTCCTATTAAAAATTTCTTATTCACAAAGATCACTTCCTTAATAATATTATAGCACATCTTTATATTATTTTTTTACCAATTAAAATAATCGTAAGATTACTATTTTCCGATTATAAAAAATACGTGGCACGTTTTGTTACGAAGTAATGAAAGTGGCGATAGTATTTTTCTTTTTTATAAAACTAAATGTTGAAATAAAAAAGGCACCTTTACTACTTACGTTAGTTTGTAGTACTGGTGCTTAAAAGGGGATTCCAAAGGGAGAATTTCCTTGGCACACTGATATTGGTTCTACCAATATCGTAGTGTGTTACTATCTTGTCAGAAAGATAGTCTAAAGAACAAGACTATCGTCTTTGCCCTTATTCTTCTTTTTACCACTAATAAATTCTTCAAATTCATCATTAAATTCATCTTCTTTATGTCTAGGTATTAATCCATCAGCTACTAAATGATATACAAAATTAGCCATTTTATTGATAACATTTTTTAATGTATCAATTGTATTAGATAAAGTAAATGCTTTATATCTTAAATTAGTATTTTCATATTTTAAATTTCTATTTTCATCTTCTAGTTTCATATTTTGTTGATGTATTTTTGAATAATCATTTGTTACCTCTTTAAGGTTCTTATAAGCATTATTTAGTTTAGGTTTTAAATCTTTAACTTTCTTTGCTTCTTCTACAACTTTATTCATACTATCAAAAGTACCTTTCTTAACTTTAACAGATTCTTTATCAAATATAATTGTTTTATTTGATTTCATTTTTTCTTCTAATTCATCAATTGATTTTGATAACTTATCATCTTTTATATCTAGTTCATTAGTTAATGATTTAGTTAGTTTCTTAAACTCTTTAATATTAATATGCTCTCTATCACTATGTTTAGTTCCTCTTTCTAAAGCAAAACCACACATATTTAGATATTCACAATATTCATCTTGTAACTCACTCAAGTGTTCTTTATCATGTATAAATTGTTTTTTAGATATTGTGTATCTTTCTGTATTAGTTCTTTTATCTAACTTCTTAACTAGTGGAACTACTACACAATGAATATGAGGTGTTTTTTCATCCATATGTAATGTCGCATGTAATATTTGATTATCTTCATATCCTAACCCAAAATGTACAAATTCCATACATCTATCAGCCCAATTTTTAATTTCTTCCTTACTCATATCATTAAAGAATGTGTGCGTTGCAGTGAAAACTAATTCATCTGCAACAACACTTTTTGATTTATCTACCATTTGTCTAAAAGTTCTTTTTCTATCATCTCTTTCGGTTTTCATTCTTTCTTCATGTTCTTTTTTATAATCTTTAGTTATTTCATAAAAACCTTTAACATATTTCATATTAAGTGGAACAAGTTCTACATTATCTTTTGTTTTAGATAAGTCTATATCAGGATTAGATTGATATGCTTTTTTCTCTCTTTTATTATGTGATCCAATTTGTGCTAAATCATTTAAAGTATAAATAGGTTCACTTCTAAATATTGCATAATTCATACTAATTTACCTTCTTGTATTTGAAATTTAATTACATTTTCAATAACATTAGACTTATTAGTTTCATCAAATAATTCTACAGCACTCTTTCTATTATCCTCTAAACTTGTAATGTAATAATTCTCTGTTGTTTCTACATTTTTATGTCCTAACAAATTAGCTACATCATTAATCTTAGTTCCATTATTTAATACTTTAGTTGCATATGTTCCTCTTAAATCATAGAATCTACATTTTTCTATTCCTAATTCATTATGTATTATTTTAAATGGATATTTAGGAACATCAGTTCCAGAGAATGATCCATCATCATTAGTAAATACTAAGTTTAATTTTTCTTCATTATCTTTGTTAATAACTATTCTTTTATCAACAACTTTTCCATTATCATTTGTTATTGTTTCTAAGTGATAATATTTATAATCTTTACCAAATACTTCTTTAAGATATTCTTGTCTTTCTTTATAGTTTTTTAAAGCTGTTATTAATGTATTTCCAATATATATTTGTCTTGTTCCAGATATAGTTTTAGTTGTTCCTAAATACCATCTTCCTAAACTATCTTTAGGTTTATCATATAAGTTATGTCTTATATTTATTATTCCATTTTCTAAATCTATATCTTCCCAAGTAAGAGCAAATACTTCTCCAGTTCTCATACCTGTATAACATGATGTTAAGAACGATGCTATAAAAGTAGCATTGTCCTTAAATCTATCTAGTATTTTATCTATTTCTTCATTTGTATAATAATGTCTTTTATTATTTAGTTCTTCTTCCATTTTAGGAAGTCTTAATGTGAGAGCAGGATTATACTTTATAAATCCATATAAATTACATGCATCTCTAAATGATCCTTTAATGACTTTTAATATATTTTTATAATATGTTTTAGAATGATTATATTCATTAACTAAATCAGTTATAAATGAATTTAAAGCAACACTTGTTATTGTTGATAGTTTATATTTTCCTATATTCTTTTTTAAATATTTATTAATTATTATTTTATAAGTTTGAATAGTATTATATTTTAGGTTATTCATACAATAATTTTCTAACCAATAATCAAGATAATCTGAATAAGATAAATGACATTGTTTAAATGGAATACCTGCATTTAAATATTCAGTATATGCTTGTGATCCAGATTCTAAAGCTTCTGCTTTAGTTCTAAATCCTGATTTACTTAACCATTGTCTTTTATTATCTACCTTAGCTATTTCAATTCTATATTCATAAAAGTTTCCTCTTTTTCTGATATTAATTTTACTCATTTACTTCTACCTCAATTACTATCTTTTTAATATCAGATAAATTAGATAAATCTTTTCCCTCATTTTGAATTAAAAACTTTTCTAGTGAAGATTTTAATACTTTTAAACTTCCTAATTTAATAGCAGGTAAATATCCTTTCTTAATTAATTCATAAATATAATTTGGACTAGAGTGTAATATAGAAGATACTTCATGAACTGTATAAACCAACTTATCATTCATCTGAATCACTATCCTCTCCAGTAATTTCTCTTATCATTCTTTCCATTTCTGCTTGTTCTTCTGGAGTAGCAGGTTCAGATTTAATATCTTCATTAAGCCACCAAGGAACTGGTGTTTTATCAACTTTATCACTATTATATTTATATTTATTTCTATTATTATATTTATTATTATGTTTAATTGAATAATCAATATCTTCTTGATTATTTGATTTATCTCTAATTGACCATTTATCCCATATGTTATCAACTAATTGAATAACCCTTCTAGTATTTTTATCATTGTGATCATAAATACATTTTATTAATCCTATCTTTTCTAATTTCTTAATATGTCTTGAAGCTGTTTCTATTGTTATATTATACATTTCAGAAAGTTTTTTATTTGTTATCCAACAATATCCTTCCTTTTTGCATAAGTATATAATACGTTCAGCAATCAGTTTTTCTTCTGGTGTTAATAATTTTGTTTCATAAATATGTTTTGGTACTATTGCATAAATTACAATATAGTTTTCCATGTTTCCAATCTCCTTTCAAATTACTGAACATCGGCCTTTGTTCAATACCATTATCTCGAATATTGATTATTTGAAACATGTCAAAAAATTCTCTATTTTAATCCTTTAAAACTATTTTTATTTTTCCTAAATTATTCCTACATAAAAAAAGTAGGTATTTCTACCTACATAATTCGTAATATCTTAATCTTACGATTATTATTTATTTAGATAATACTTACCATCTTTTGTTTTTACTAAAACCTTTTGCTTAATCAATCTTTCATTTATTTTATTAAATCCATTAGGATTAATAATTCCAGCTTCAGTAAATGTTTTAGCTGTTTTCTCAGAAAAAGCATTACTCTCTGTTAATTTTTTTATTATATGATTTTTTCTTATTAATGGAATTGGTGGAAAAAATGCCATATTACTCAACTCTCCTTCAATAACTATTATACCACACAAAAACGGATTCTCATCCGTTCTATATATCTTAATCTTCCGAACAATCATTATTTAAAAATTATTGGTATATTTCCATATATTACTAATCTTATAATTCCTATAATAATTAAATGCAATGGATAATATATGTAAAATAAATATTTCAGATTTACTTTACCTCTTTCACCATTATATAAATATAATATCGGAATAGTTAAACAAGTAAACAATTGCAACAATCCATATACCTTATCTAGAAAAATAAAATAAACAGTTGCATACATTAATGTTCCAAGCATCATCATTATCATTTGTTTTTTAAAATTGCCTCTGTATTTATTCATAAATATTATTGAAAATACAGCTATACAACTCCAATCTGATGGAAATGTTATTACAAATATTAAAATCATTAATAACACTTTTAACTTTTCGTTTATCTTACTATCAAATATGGCAAGAAGTGCTACTGCCCAAGCAAGAGACCACATAATACTTGTTCCATTAAATATAGAGTTAGGTATAAAAGGTATACCAAATGCTAAACAGAAAGCAAAATGAGAAATAAATGCAAATAAAAATAATCTTATTAAATATTTTTTTAAATTATGGGTATGATTATACCCTTCTACGATGAAAAACCACATTATTGGAGCTGTTAATCTTCCAACAATATGAAGTAGTATTACATACCATATTTTTTGACATCCTGGAAATGCTAACCAAGTTAAATGATCTATTGTCATCGCAATTATTGCAATTAGCTTTAAATGATTTGAATTTAATTTTTTCATTTTCTCACCTTTATAATTATATTATCTTTTTAAATATATAAAATCCATATTAATTTAGAAATCAAATGACAGCCAAAATGTGCTAGCATTGAATATCCTATTCCATATTTTCTATATAGCCATCCAAATGATAATCCAAATAATCCATTCATCAATAAACATCTAAATAATAGTAATCCATCAATATATCCAAAAGTTTGAATAGTTGCAGGTATATGTAATAAGGCAAATAATAATGCAGATATTACATTTGCGATGATAAATACTTTTGTTGGTGTTTTATTTTCTTTTCTATAAAATATTTTAGATATAAACCATGATAATAATGACATAAAAAATAATCTTAATAATATTTCTTCAAATACAGCTCCATAAGTTAATGATGCAATAATATATTCTAAAGATGGTTTACTATCATAACTATGTAATATAGGATCACTAAAACTTCCAAACACATATCTATCAAATAGACTTAATAATAAACCACCAATAATAGAAATAATTATTACTCCTATTATTGCATTTTTGTTTTTCTCTATTTTTTTCCATAATCCCATCTTATTCGATAAGACTAAACCAATTGCTCCTAATATAACTGCATACAATGCTATTTGTAAAATTGATACAATAATAACTACTTCTTTTGAACCAGCTTGTTTTATTGCATCATCAATTATTTTTTGATCTAATGAATTTATTGAATATATTGTAGTAAAATACCCACCAATAATACACATTAAAATCATAAATATAAAGAATTTCCAATTTTCTTTTATATATGTTTTCATTATTTGTTTTCTCCCTTATTCATTACTTTTTTAGCCATTGTTCTTTTACCACATTTAGGACATTTTTGATATCTAGATGTGCCCATATGTGGAGCCATCAATAATTTAAAGTAATTTTTTTCTTCAAATATATGATGACAATGTTTGCACTCATAATATCCTGCATCTACTTCAAGTTTAAATCCATAGAAACACACAATTAGTAATATAGCTGTTGAAACACAAATAATTGTAGCTAATATTGGACCTTCTCCTAATAATATAGAAGATATAACCACAATAGCTACATAAAATATAAAAGCTGTTATAGTTAATACCCACATATCTGTAATTAATCTTTTGTTTTTTAGTTCATCTTGTTTAGCAAGTTCTACTAATAATTCTTCATTTTTCTTTTCATAATCCTTCATATCAATTCTTTCACCACTTAAAAGTTCATTGACATTTATATCAAGTATATTACACAAGTCTAGCATCTTATCAGCATCTGGTAAAGATAAGCCTCTTTCCCATTTTGATACAGCTCGATCAGTAATAAATAATTTTTCTGCTAATTGTTCTTGAGTTATATTTTTTTCTTTTCTACAATTAGCAATAAATTTTCCAATCTTAATTAAATCCATGAACTTTTCTCCTTTCATGACTTAATTATAAAATAAGCCATTTATTAGTTACACATACCAATGGTTGAGTTGATATTCTATATCTATTTTACCATAAAAATAGTGAATATTTTTATTTATTAATGAACGGAATATTACTAAAAAAAGATGAGAATATTTCTCACCTTAATGTACGGGAATATCTTAATCTTCCGATCATTCTAGAACAATGATATTTGTTCATTATCCTTTATTTCTTTTTTATATGCTTTAATAATATCTTTCATATTATAAAGTATTCCATACTTATCACATTCATTAGTAAACACTTTATATAATGATTTATAGTTAGGAACAGCACAATTATATCTTTCTCCATAATATTTGATATATTTTTCTTTTAAACCTTTAAAATGTTTATCTAATTTTTCAAAATAATAATCTCTTTGATCTTCTCTTAAAGTCATTCCCATATATGTATGAATAAACTTTGCTCCACTTTCATAAGCTATTTTAACTAATTTTTTAATATCTTCTTCATCATCAGTAATAAATGGTAAAACTGGATTCATCATTATTCCTGCAAATATACCATTATCGGATAATGTCTTTATTGCTTCAAATCTTTTAGAAGATGTACATACGTGGGGCTCAATTATTTTAGATAATTCATCATTAGAAGTTGTTATTGTAAATTTAATTATTACATTATTCTTTGAATTAATTTCTTTAAGTAAATCTAAATCTCTTAAAATCAAATCACTCTTTGTATCAATAGAAACTCCAAAGTTATATTTTGATATAAGTTTTAATGCTCCTCTTGTTTGCTCATATTGTTTTTCAAGTGGATTATAAGTATCAGACATTGATCCAATACCTACAACGCCTTTTTCTTTCTTTTTAGATAATTCACTTTCTAATATTGCAAGAGCATTTTCTTTTCCTTTTGGAATATCAAAATTATCTATGTGATAGCAATTACTTCTACTATCACAATAAATACAACCATGAGAACAACCTCTATATAGGTTCATATTATAATCTATACCATACCAGTCAGAACCATATTTGACTTTTGATAGTATAGTTTTTGCTTTTACAAATTCCATATTACTTAATTAACTTCTCAAATGCATTTGCATTTAATATTGTATTAGATACAAATTTTCCTTTATAAAAGTTTGCCCAGTTATTAAATACACATGGAGCATTTTTTGCTTTATCTAATGAATCTATTTTTATGAAGTCTAATTTTATTCCTTTATCTTTTGCATAATCAGATAATTCTTTTACTTCATATTCTACATAAGGACATTCATTAGAATAATAAATAGTAAAATCTTGACTATCAATTTCCATTTTTCTAGCACTATCACTAAATTTAGGTGTTTCTTTATCATCAAAAGAAAGTGCCATTAATTCATAATCGTTGATTGTATCTACAACTTTAAATCCATAATGTTCAAAGAATTTCATATCTCCAATAAATGGTTTTTTCTTTTGTGATACCAATGTACAAACTCCACTCATTTTCTTATTTTTAGCATCTTCAATTGCATATTCTAATAATTCTTTACCAATACCTTTTCCTTTAAAACTACCTGCAACCCATAAACAATAAATATGCATATAGTTCTTACCATTGATTGGAACCCAAGCAGTTTCTATCGGTTCATATTCAATAAATACTTTTCCTCTTGCATTTAATTTTCTAAATACATGTCCATCTTTTAATTTGTTTTTTATCCATTCTTTTTTAGCATCAACACCACCTTGATGTTTAGGATCTCCTATTGCACAACAAATATGTTCTTCATCAATATTCTTTTCATCTAAATTAATATACTCATTCATTTTATTTAACTCCTTCCAAAGATTTTATTCCAATAATAATAATATCTAACGATAAATCAAAACTTTCTTTAATAGATATTGGATTACCAAATGAATTATTATTAACCAATAAAGAAAAACCTTCTAAAAAACTTCTTAAAGTTCTTATAATATGTTCTACATTATCACTACTAATATTTAATGGTTCCAGTATCTTATGTAAAATACTAAATAACTTTGTTGTAGCATTTGCCATTTCATCACTTTTAAATTTGTTATACCAAAGCATTGCTTGAAATACACCTTTATTGCTTGTAGTATAGTCGTAAAATGCATAACACATTTTTCTTAGTGCATCATAACCTGATACACCAACTGCTGAATCAATCGCCTTTTCTCCCAATTCTTTCCAACCATAAATCATTAGTTTTTCTTTAATGTCATCAAGACTTGAAATATGGTTATATAAAGATGGAGATTTTATATCCAATTCTTCAGCAATCATTTTTAAAGATAAATTATCTAATCCAACTTTATTTGAAAGTCTAGCAGATGTTTCAATAATTAGCTCATCACTAATACTATTTCTTGCCATAATATCCTCCTAACTAATTATATTATTATTATAACTAATCTAATTAGTTTAGTCAATAAACCATAAAAAAATAGGTATAAAAAATTATACCTATAATGATTGGAATATTACTAAAGTCCAATTTATTTATTATTACTTATTGTTACAATACATCTATCAGCTAACATATTTTTTAAAAAGTCATCTGATTCCATTTTTTTAACATTTTTAATGTTTAATTGTATAGCCATTTTAATATATGCACTTTTCTTTGATAAATAATAACCATTTTTATATGTCATTAATCTATCCATTAATTCTTCATCAGTTTCGGGTGGATTATCAAATTCTAAAGATTTTATTATAAATTTTTCTACTTCATTTAATTTATCATAAGATGCTTTTACTTTTTTCAAAAGATTAGTGCATAACTCTATTGATTTATCATAAGCTTTTCTATCTAATGTAATAACACTAGTATTTGTTGTAGATATATAAGAATAATCAGTAGCTAAATCATAGGATAAAGTATAGTCTTTAACATTTTCATCTATAAAAATTTTAAATTCTAAATCTTCTGTTATTTCATACTTTAAAGCTTCTTCATACATAGCATGAACTAACATATTAGTTGATAAAATATCAACTATTTCTGCAAAGTCATTTTTTAGTTCAATATAATCATATTGTTCAATAATTTTATTAGATAATGTACCTCTATTATCTAGTAATTCAGCTTGTAATTTACCATCTTCTACTTTAATCATTTTACCACCCTTACTTCTAAATACTACAAAAAAAGGTGTCAATAGTATTAAAGTGTTTAAATACTACCGACACCTCTAAATAATTCATTATAAAGATTTATTAATTTGAATTGTTTTTTCATAGCTGTACCTCCATTTCTAGAGAATACCTCTTTCATTGGTTATATATAATATCACTTTTTAAAAATTTGTCAATTCCTTATTTAGGGAATGACTAATCTTGATATTCTATGTCTTGTACAGGTGGGATATCTAATGTATTAGCATAATCCTCAAATTTACTAACTGTTTCAGTTTCCATTTTATTTGTTACCCTTACATATATATTATAAGTAGTCATTATTGTTGAATGTCCTAATCTTTTAGATACTGCTTTTATATCAGCACCTTGTTCTATTAATCTAGTTGCATGAGTATCTCTAAAATCATGAAATCTACAAGGTATTCCTAACTCATAGTTAATTACTTTAAATGCATGTCTAGGTGATTCAGTTCCTCTAAAATCTCCATTAGCTCTTACAAATACCAATTTAGCTTCAGGTAGATCTACTTCTATTTCAGCCTTAGCATCTACTATTTTTATTTCAGGTCTATTTGTATATTCATTCATAATTCTTTTTTCATAATGTTTTAGATAAGATTCACCATAGTATTCTTTATTTTCTTCTTGAAGTTTCTTATATTCTTTTAGTGCTTTAACTAATGTATCTCCTATAGATATTGTTCTTTGACTTTGAGGATTTTTACAAGTACCATAACTCCATACTTCAACAGAGTGTCCTTTACTTATACAATATCTTTTAGGTAATCCATATTTATTCTTTTTAATAATATTTTTATTAACAGTTATAGTCTTTTTCTCAAAATTAATATTATCCCATGTCAATCCATATACTTCGGATACTCTCATACCTGTGTAATACGCTGTTAAAAAAGAATAATAAATATAAGGAACATCTTTAAATCTATCTAATATTTTCTCTATTTCTTCCTGAGTAAATATATGTGCTGGATCTCCACATACTACTTCATATCTTGGAATATGTACTTTTTCAGCAGGATTTTCATTTATGAAATTAACTGAATAACATGCATATCTTAATGAACCTTTAACTACTTTCATAATGTTTTTTAAATACCATTTAGATAAATTCTTTTCTACAAATATTTTATTAATAAATTCTTGTAACATTTGAGAATCAATTTGCCATAGTGCATATCTCCCTAACATAGGTTTTAAGTATAATTTAATAATATTTAAATATGTAACAATGGTTGAATATTTTAAATTAAAATTACAATAAGTATCAATCCAATAATCTAAGTAATCAGAATATGACATATCTTTATTTCTTCTAACTCTTCCTATCTTATAATATTCTGTATAATCTAATGCACCTTGATTTAATGCATCTTGTCTTGTTGGAAATCCTGATTTAGATATCCATTTTCTTGTGCCATCAACCGAAGCTGTTTCAAATCGGTATTCATATACCTTTCCACGTTTTCTTACGCTTACCATTTTTATACTCTCCTTTTCTAAAATTGGTAAACAAAAAATGCCATCGAATGATGACATTTATCTTTATAAATTGTCCACAAAACGTGTACTAAATTTCAAAGCATTTTTTATCCTGTTGTCCACAATTTTAAATTTACGTGGACAAAATGTGGACAAATGGCAATTTTCGGTCAAATTTTGTGTGGACAAAATCCTCGCAAACCCTTATATTTCCTACTACTTACCACAACATTGTTTATATTTTTTCCCTGAGCCGCAAGGGCATGGATCATTACGTCCAATCTTCTTTCCCTTAACAATAGTTCCTGAAAGCTTCTGCTTCTTATAAAGCTGCTTTCTTGTATCCTCATCAAGAAGATCATTCCACTGTGGTAATTCATATAACCAGTCTGCCTTACAACCTACCATGTTGTAATAAAGCTTTTCCTTATCATAATCAAGACTTACTTCTGTGTCTTCTGTCATAGTCTCAATTGGATTAGGAGTCTTAAGACTGTCATTAATTCCATCAAGAAATCCTGTCATAAGTAATACTTCAACTCCGAACTTCTCTGCAAGTTCCTTAACTGTTCCCTTAACAGGACTGTCAGGTGTTGATAAAATCTGTTCGTATATAGCCTTTTCCTGATTGAAATAAGCTCCCCAGAAATCAGCCGCCTGTTTCTGATCCATCTCTGTTTCGTATGCAAGATTTCTCCATGTATCTAATAAAGCCATTGTAACTTCCTCTCTGTCTTATACTTGTAATAATTATTCCTGATATAACTTATACAAACTGGTTATATAAGGAACCTGCCGAAATATAATTATATGAACCGTTTGAACCATACATGCTCTTTGAATTAAGCTGTGATAATTCTGTAGCTGCACTACTGTATATAGATGCAGCATTATTGGATACTGACTGTCCATATGAACCGGCACCTGCAAATAATGACTTAACCTTAGTCATATCCGCCTTCATAAATGTATCTTTGTCAATCTTAAGCTTGTTACCTTCTCCTACAGTAATGCCAATCTCCTTAAGAAGATTCTCATTACGCTTGGTGTAAGACACCATATTGGATGATGTTCTTAAAACAGACTTATTGTCTGAATCACCAGCAGATTTTATAACTGAATTATAATTATCAACAAAGTCTGACACAGCCTTGTAAATAGAATCTGTATCAAATGTTCTCGAAACCGTTCCATCTTCATTAGTCTTCTCTTTCTTTGACCAAAGTGATGTCTTATTAAGCTCCTTAGATGACTTAACAAGCGATTCCGCATTATTCTTATTATTAGCAGCATTAATCTTCTGTGATGAAGTAGTAGTAGCATTATTAGTACTGTCACTCTTATCTGTAGTTGTATTGCTGCTTGAATTCTTACCATAATATGACTTTAACAGCTGCTTATATGTTCCTGTCTTAATCGTATTATAGGTTGAGAAATCCAGTCCGTATAAACCGCCATTATTATTGGAACTTCCTGTTCCCAAAGACGAAAATAATGTTGATAATGAACTGGAATTATATGCTGAAATACCTGCCATAATATCCCTCCTTGTCTAAAACTACTGCATTACATTAACGCAGTAATAAACTAAGCCTCCATGCTTCCTCTATATATTATAGCATATTTTTATACATATGCAATATTTATTATTCAGAAAGACGCTGAATCATTTCCCACATAGCTTCTGCTGAATTAAAGTTCTCAGGTACTATGTCAACTGGTGTTATCTCAATATCAAATGCATCATTAAGCTCTCCGACTATTGATACGATATCGAAAGAATCAAGTATTCCATCATCTATCAATGTATCACATGTCTCAAAATCCACATCTGAATTAACCTCTGTCAAAATATCCATTAACTTATCCATTTTAAAATCCTACCTTTCATAATAATCATCTCTGAGCATATTTTCATAAATTTCATCTCATCAGCATGAATATTTTTATTACTTTTTCCTTCCATGATAAAATACAACATGCCATTATTATAGTCAAGCATATATTTACAAAAATAACTTGTAAAACAATATATTTAAATATATAATACATTTTAATCTGGAAAGGAACATTTTAGACATGAAAAAACAAATAAAACAAATATCAGCATTAGCTGCTGTTATATTATGGGTAATGCTGATAATTACTACTGTTGTGGTTTCTTTTATTGATACCGAAACCTGCAATACTTTATTCCGCGGTTTAATATTCACAGATATAATATTACCGGTTGTAGTTTATGCAATGATTCTTGTTTATAAGATTTTATCAGGCAAAAACACAGGCTCTAAATAAATCCGCTTTGATAGGGATTTATTTAGAGCCTGTGTTTTGTTATATGATATTTCCCCGGATTAATGCATTGCTTTTCAGCCTGCACAATCCTTATACTTCAATATTTCACACAAAATTATTTATTTGCTCTTATAAGAACTTACTCTGTGAATAATCTCATGTCTTCCAGGACCGTTAGATACCATTGTTATAGGAGCTTCTATTTCTTCCTCAATGGCTTCAATATAATTGCGGCATTCTACAGGAAGATCTTCATACTTTGTAATTCCTCTTATGTCTGACTTCCATCCAGGCATCTTCTTAAATACAGGCTTAGCCTTTTCAAGCTCAGGTGTTGTTGGGAAGTCCTTAGTTACTTTGCCATCTATCTCATAACCTACGCACATAGGAATTTCATCAAGATATCCGAGTACATCAAGTACTGTAAGAGCTACTTCTGTTGTTCCCTGCATTCTTACACCATAACGTGTAGCAACTGCATCAAACCAGCCCATACGTCTTGGACGGCCTGTTGTAGCACCAAATTCGCCACCGTCTCCGCCTCTGCGTCTGAGTTCGTCAGCCTCATCTCCAAAGATTTCACTTACAAATGCACCTGCACCTACAGCAGATGAATAAGCCTTAACAACAGTAACTACATCTGTTATTGATGCAGCAGGTATACCAGCTCCGATTGCACCAAATGCTGAAAGTGTTGAAGATGATGTAACCATTGGATAGATACCATGGTCAGGATCCTTAAGAGAACCTAACTGACCTTCCAGAAGAACCTTCTTGCCTTCCTTAAGTGCCTTATGAAGATATGCTGATGTATCTGTTACAAATGGAGCAATCATTTCCTTGTATTCCATTAATGTGTTGAAGATTTCATCAGGATTAAGGAGTGGCTTATGATATAAATGCTCAAGCATTACATTCTTAAGAGTGCATACATTTGCAATCTTCTCTTTAAGCTCTTCCTCGTCTCCAAAAAGTTCATTAACCTGGAAACCAATCTTTGCATATTTATCTGAATAGAACGGAGCAATTCCTGACTTAGTAGAGCCAAATGACTTTCCTGCAAGACGTGCCTCCTCATATGTATCAAAATCAACATGATATGGCATAAGTATCTGTGCCCTGTCAGATACAAGTATCTTAGGTGTAGGAACATTTCTTTCCTTAAGGCTGTTCAATTCCTTTATAAGATATGGAATATTAAGTGCAACTCCATTACCGATTATACTTGTTGTATGATTATAAAAAACTCCTGATGGCAGAAGATGTAATGCAAACTTTCCATAATCATTAATAATAGTATGACCTGCGTTACTTCCTCCCTGGAATCTTACGATGATATCAGACTCTTCTGCAAGCATATCAGTAATTTTACCCTTACCTTCATCGCCCCAGTTAGCGCCAACAATAGCTTTTACCATAATTTCCTCCATTCCGCCTAATAGGCATGTCAACTTTTTGGTCTTAAACAGACCACAACAAGTATAATACCACAACTCATCAATTGCAATCAATGATTAATCTGTTATAATTAAGAAAGATTTTAAAATATTTTTTATTTATGTAAAATTTTGGAGATATATATGAAACGTGTAAACCATAAAGGGCTTATTATATTGATTATTTCTGTATGTATTTTTGCATTTATATTATGGAGATATTTGATATTTTCCAAAAAAGATGACCCTGATATAAATGTGGATGTATCATCCACTCTTGAAACCGTTGCCATTGACCCTGACTTATTATTATCAAGCAACATCACTTATACAACAAAAGCAGCAAATGACAACATACCGGCTTCATATGAACTTAACATTCCGTACATATGCCAATACCCTGAGCTTCCTACCGGATGCGAAATAACTGCCCTTACAGAGGCTCTTGTTTATCTTGGCTATGACATCGATAAAGAAGACCTTGCAAGAAGTTACCTTCCAATGAGCTATGATGTAAAGCCCGGATGTTTTATTAATTATTTTCTTGGCTCACCTTGGAAAACTAACGGAAGCGGATGTTTTGCACCGGCAATTGCCTCTGCCGCCAACAGCTTCCTTTTAGATGCAGGCTCTGACTACCGTGCACAGGTAATCAGTTATTCCGCGGTAAATGCTTTATTTGATGAAATCTCACAGGGACATCCTGTAATAGTATGGACAAGCTATAATTACGAACAGCCTTCCGTAACATATAAGGATATAGACTTAGGAAACGGACAATATTTCTCATGGCCGCAGAACGAACACTGTGTAGCTTTATCAGGATATAATCTTGACGATAACACTGTTACGCTTGCAGATCCGGCATACGGAACAATAACCAAAAGCATAGAAGAATTTACTTATTATTATCAGCGATATTATTATCAGGCGGTTGTAATCAGATAATGACTACAACCGCCTGTTTCACAAAAATCTAAAGCTACTGAGGGGAATCGGACCCCCGACCTCTTCATTACCAATGAAGTGCTCTGCCCCTGAGCTACAGTAGCATTTTTAAAGACTAAATTATAATATTATAGCTTAGCTATTTTGTCAACTTTATTCCTTATTCTCTGTAATGCATTATCTATTGATTTCGGAGTTTTATTCATCTTTTCCGATATCTCAATATAATCTTTTCCATCCATGTAGTACTTAAGAACTTCTTTTTCAAAGCTGCTTAAGGATGCCATCACTTTTTTCTGCAAATCATTTGCAAACTCTTTATCAATAAACAGTTTTTCCGGATTCTGTTCGTTAGATGGAGGCAAAACATCCGCAAGCTTCATATCGCTGTCCTCTTCACCGCTTACCGGAGAATCAAAGGATACATAACTGTTAAGAGGTATATTTTTCTTTCTGTTTGAAGCCGTAACTGCTGTTATCATCTGTCTGTTTATACACATGCTTGCAAATGTAAAAAATGAGGCATCTCTTTCTTCCTTGTAATCTCTCACAGCCTTATAAAGTCCAATCATTCCTTCCTGAATAAGGTCGTCATTATCTCCGCCCGCAAGATACATAGCCTTTGCTTTCTTTCTGACAAGATTCTTGTATTTTTCAAACAGATACTCTACAGCCTGCTCATTTCCCTGTCTGTATAAATTAACCAATTCTTCATCGCTATATTTATTTAGATTTATCACGTCTTCCCCCAATTAAGAACACATCATTTACCCATACTTCTCTGTCTTACTATTTCGTATGCGAGAACTCCTGCTGCAACAGACGCATTTAAAGAATCAATATCACCTTTCATAGGAATTGAAGCCGTAAAATCGCATTTTTCTTTTACAAGTCTGCTCACACCACTTCCTTCGTTTCCTATTACAAGACCTATAGGGCCTGTAAGATTGACATTGTACATCACATCGCCGTCCATATCAGCGCACACAAACCATAAACCTTCCTTTTTAAGCTCATCAATAGTCTTTGATATATTTGTTACCTTTGCAACCGGTGTATAATTGATAGCACCTGCTGATGTCTTGGCAACCGTAGCTGTAAGACCTACTGCTCTTCTTTTAGGAATAATAACTCCATGTGCACCTGCCAGATTAGCAGTTCTTATAATAGCACCAAGGTTATGAGGATCTTCTATTTCATCAAGAATGAATATAAACGGAGGTTCATTTTTTTCTTTTGCAGCATTTAATATATCCTCTACTTCAGCATATTCATAAGCTGCCGCCTGCGCAACAACACCCTGATGATGACCTGTAGTTGATAATCTGTCCAGTCTTTCCTTATCCACAAAATTTATTATTGTGTCAGCCTTTTTTGCTTCTCTTACTATGCTTCTTACCGGACCATCCTGGCATCCGTCAAGCACATATAACTTATCTATTGTCTTGCCTGAACGAAACGCCTCTAATACTGCATTACGTCCCTCTATAGTAAATTCTTTATATCTCATATATCCTCCAATAACATTTGCAAATGTGTATAACTATGACAGTTCACCTATCTTCTCAAGGCCTGATTTTATGAGCTTGACCATTCTGTCATATTGTCCGTCAAGATACAGATAACCCATTAACGCTTCAAATCCTGTTGCACGCCTGTAATCATTGATAGTGGCATTCTTAGCAGACGTATATGATTTGGCATTACGTCCCCTCTTGTAATAAGAAAGCTCCTCTTCTGTAAGTTCTTCCTCTATAAATCCAATCATCTCCGACTGAGTATGTGCCTTGACAAGGCTGCTTGAATGATGATTTATCTTGTTAACCGGCATATTGCCAAAACCAAGCAGATATGTCTTTATAACAAGGTCATAAACACAGTCGCCAATATATGCAAGAACTAATGGAGACAACTGCCTTGGGTTAATTTCACCTACAGGCAGATTGCCCCATATACTCTCTGTCAGATTTTCACAATGATTTTTGTCTATGCTCTCTTCCATCTTACACCTTCTCTTGTATCTTCCAATACAATTCCCTGTGCCAGAAGCATATCTCTTATTTCATCAGCACGTTTGAAATCCTTATTCTTTCTTGCCTGCTGTCTTTCATTAATAAGTTCTTCTATCTGTTCATCAAGAATTTCTTCTTTTTTGTTAACATCAAGACCTAATATATCTGTCAAAGTTACTATTTTGCCCTTGAGTGCCTCAAGATATTCCTTTGTGTTTGAAGCTGTACTGTTAGAGTTCGCCAACTTAACAAGTTCAAATACTGCTGATATTGCATCTGCTGTGTTAAAATCATCTTCCATTGACTCTTCAAATTTCTTATATATATCATCAACAGAAGCAATTATCTTCTTCTCATCCTCAGTCATTGCTTCATCTTTTGCATTTTCAATAAGATGATTAAGATTTGTTACAGATGTAATAATTCTGTCAAGTCCATTCTTTGCAGCTTCCATAAGCTCATGGCTGAAGTTTACAGGATTTCTGTAATGTGCGCTAAGCATGAAGAATCTTAACACCTGTAAATCATATTCCTTGCTTATATCTCTTACTGTAAAGAAGTTTCCTAATGACTTAGACATCTTCTTATTGTCTATATTTAAAAATGCATTATGCATCCAGTATTTAGCAAATGGTACACCATTAGCTGCTTCTGACTGAGCTATTTCATTTTCATGATGAGGGAAGATTAAATCCTCTCCGCCTGCATGGATGTCTATCTCATCTGCAAGATATTTCTTAGACATTACAGAGCACTCTATATGCCAGCCCGGTCTTCCGTCGCTCCAAGGTGATTTCCAGAATGGTTCTCCTTCCTTCTTAGGCTTCCAGAGTACGAAATCAAGAGGGTCTTCCTTTTCATTTTCTCCTGTAACCTTTAAGCTATGTTCCTCAGCTCTGTGTCCTGCTTCCAGGTCATCTATATTCTTCTTTGAAAGCTTTCCATAGCCCTCAAATTTTCTTGTTCTGTAATATACGGTTCCATTCACATTGTAGGCATAGCCCTTGTCTATAAGAGTCTGTATCATATCTATCATGCCGTCTATTTCCTGTGTTGCAAGAGGATGTGTTGTTGCAGGCTTAACATTCATTCCTGCCATATCCTTTTTGCACTCTTCAATATAACGCTTAGATATTTCGTCAGCTGTTGTACCTTCCTCTATAGCCTTTTTGATTATCTTATCATCAACATCAGTAAAATTAGAAACATAATTAACATCATATCCCTTGTATTCAAGATATCTTCTGACTGTATCAAAGACTATCATTGGTCTTGCATTACCTATATGGATAAGATTATATACTGTAGGTCCGCATACATACATCTTAACCTTTCCTTCTTCCAAAGGAACAAATTCTTCTTTTTTTCTGCTAAGTGTATTATAAATCTTCATAGTTGATTTTCCTTTCTATCTCGCTAACATGCTCTTTTAACCTTGCTGTGTCAAATTTAAGTGCATTAATATCGTTCATTACAGGATCAGGAAGATTAATCTGGTCTAAATCATCAATAAGCCTTACATCATCCCTTATAACCACTCTTCCCGGAACGCCTACAACTGTCGAATTAGATGGCACATTTTTCAAAACAACAGAACCTGCACCTATTTTACAATTATCTCCAATAGTTACTGAACCAAGTATCTTTGCTCCTGCTCCGACCATTACGTTGTTGCCGAGTGTAGGATGTCTCTTTCCCTGCTCTTTACCTGTTCCTCCAAGTGTAACTCCCTGATATAAAGTACAGTTATCACCTATAATGGCAGTTTCACCTATAACCACTCCATGACCGTGATCTATAAATAAGCCTTCACCAATCTGTGCTCCCGGATGTATTTCTATACCGGTTTTTCTGGCTGTTTTCTGAGATATTCTTCTTGCTCTGTAAAAATGCTTTTTTAAATACAGCTTATGCGCCTTTCTGTATTTTAAAATAGCAGTAAAGCTTGGATACAAAAATACCTCCATAGTTGATTTTATAGCAGGATCTCTGTCCTTTATGACCTCTATTTCCTGCTTTATATATTTAATAAATCCCATTATTGCCTCCGTGTGTCAGATAAATTTATTCTATGCTGTTTATATTATTTTATTGAACAGCCGTTACATCTGCCACAACAATTTGTCATATCTGAAGAACCATATATATAATTAGATACTGAAGATATGCTGCAAATTGCCTGAGAAGATATTCCTTCCCCTGTTCCTGTAAATCCAAGGCCTTCCTCTGTAGTAGCTTTAACATTTACCTGATTTATATTAAGCTTTAATGTATCAGCAATATTCTGACGCATTGTATCTATATATGGGCGCATCTTAGGTTTTTGTGCAATTATGGTTGCATCTATATTTTCAATTATATAGTTTTCCTTATTAAGCATCTGTCCGACTTCCCTAAGAAGCTCTATGCTTGACGCTCCCTTATATTTATCATCTGTATCCGGAAAATGTTTTCCTATATCTCCAAGTGCAGCAGCTCCAAGAAGTGCATCCATTATTGCATGTAATAATACATCTGCATCTGAATGTCCTAAAAGTCCTTTCTCATATGGTATGTCTACGCCACCCATAATAAGCTTTCTGCCCTCAACTAATTTATGAACATCATAACCCATTCCAACTCTCATTGATGTTTGTCATCCTTTCGTTCAATGAAAATACAAAACACTTTTTAGTAAACCACATTTTGCATAACTTTGCAAGCACAGTTGGTTTCCTTTCGTCTGCTTTCTCATCGCCTCCGGTTGCGCGAGTAGCTCAAGCTCCAGCGCTTCGCACTGTCGCTGTCGCGGTGCTCCTCGAAACCTTCCTCAACTCAACCAACTCGTGCAAGCACAGTTGGTTTCCTTTTACTTTCTCATCGCCTCTGGTTGCGCGAGTAGCTCAGGCTCCAGCGCTTCGCGCTGTCGCTGTCGCGGTGCTCCTCGAAACCTTCCTCAACTCAACCAACTCGTGCAA
>ERZ1106969.574-NODE-574-length-36752-cov-4.448702_pt1 | contig 36752 bp, 43 predicted proteins | sample MGYA00403685_ERZ1106969 | MGnify/ENA primary metagenome ERZ1106969 (study PRJEB35170, sample SAMEA104062416) | human gut metagenome | biome: human gut; feature: human-associated habitat; material: faeces | place: Denmark | collected 2012-05-18 ... | reverse complement strand
TTCAAACTCAGCCAGATACCTTGCAGTAGCTTCATTTCCAGGTTCGGAAATCTATGCTTTGATCTTCCAATCAGATCAGCGTCAATAATTGCAATTTTCATCTTATCCAAGTCTCTTCTCAATTTTATTAATACTTTCATACAATCTATCTAATGCACATTCAAAAGCTCCAATGCCGGAAAAGAAACTGCTTAATCTCAAATCATCAAACAAATATGGCATAACTTTATATAATTCAATAAAAATATAATATAAAACATCTACCACAATAGAGTTTCCTGCCTGTTTATATAACTGAGTGTTACTAACCACCTCTTCTGCTGTATTAAACGCATTATCAGAAAATCCCATAAGCCTAAAACATTCTCTTGGTGTTAATTTTCTAATTCTAATATTATTAGTTTCAAAAACATAATTGTCTTTTTGTACAGAAGTCAATGTATTTTTACAACCATTATGGTTAAATTCCAATCTCTGTTCAGTCGGTGCTCCAGGAGTGCAATCTGATGGATTTTCTGGATTTCTTCCTCGACTTGCACAAATAATTTTATCATCGTATTCAATCTTACATACGCCAGTTTCTGTCGCAGTAATTGTAGGTGATATATTTCCACACTCTTGTACTCTACCTCTTCTTGTTTTCGAATCCGGATAAGATAAATCTGCAACACCACCTACTTCGCATTCTATATACCCTTTTTTAGTTGCCTGTGGAATTTCAACAACTGCATTCATACCTTGATTTCCAAAACCTTTATAATCTCTTGCAAGTAATGTGTTTGCAACATCAATTTCTTTTTCAAATTTTTCACCACAGTTAGATACAATTCCTGTCATTATATGCGGTTGTCTACCTCCACCTTGCATTGTTGTTAATGTATGACTTATATTATTTTTGTCCCATACACCACCAGCATATCCTGTTCCTAAATCTGGACGATTTATATTTCCAATAAAATGCTGCTCATTAGAAGTATTAGATTCGTATGTATGAATATTCTTTATAAATTTCTTAACCTTTTCCTCTGAAATATAATACTTTTCATCTACTTTATTTTCGAGAATATCTTTTAAACGTGTACCATTGTCAAATGGCACTGGAAATTTAAACTCCCCATTATCCAGTTCTTTCTTAATAAAAATAAGATATACTCTTTCTCTATTCTGAGGGATTCCATAATGCTTTGCGTTGAGCACTTTCCAGTATACGTTATAACCATATTCTTCTAATTCATCAGTAAATAACTTAAATGTTGTTTCTTTAAATTGTTTACCAACAATGTTTTTTACATTTTCATAAATACCAAAATTGGGTTTGTTTGATCGAATAACTCTTAGATATTCCACAAGAAGTGATGAGCGAGTTTTTTCAAGATTTGTACTTCCACAATGAGGACATTTATCACGCTCGGACCAATGGACAGTTAGTGGATTATATTCATGACTACAATCCTTACAAGTCCATATAGATCCTTTTTGTTTACCAGCTACACTAAAATCCTGGCAAGGGCTTCCACCACAAATCATATTGAATGGAGATAAATTCTCTTCATCAACTTTAGTTATATCTCCAAGATTTTTTGATGAATCTACATTATGAATAGCACAATATGATTTTTCTGCATACTTATCAAATTCACAAAAATTTACAAGCTCCCATTTTTTATTTTCACATAATTTATTATTATTCAATTCCCATTACCTTATGGGGATTACGTAATCACTTTATTCTAGAATTTACCAATTACCTTTCATTTTAGTTAAATCCCGGCGTCCCAGGATCTAAATTTATTTTTTGATTTTTTGTTGGAAGAGAACCTTCCCACATGATATAAAATAGCTACGAATTTTTTAGATTAACCTAAAATAGAAATAATGTCTTCTAATATAATAGAATTTTAAACTCCTTACCCTAATCTCTTCTCAATTTCTTCTTCAAGTATCTTCGGAATTTCTTCCTTGCTTCTTTCCCAGAAATATCCCTTACCAATCAGACCATCAGCCTCAGCATAACCATAGATTGTCTCCGTGTCTCTTCCAGCAGGATCGTACTGTGTACCAGTATTAATAGAAATCTGCGCCATAGCTCCATTCTTAGTCTCAAACACAGAGTCAAGTTGTGGCGCTGCCTGAAGCATTCCAATTCTGTGATAACGCCCTTCCGGAATAGAGTAAAATTCATCCACATTCTTCTGAAGAACATTCTTGGATTCCTGCGCGGCTGCATCTACAGCGGAACGGACTTCTTTAAGGATTGCAGCTTTCAGAGATTCTAGTGATTTATACGTTGCCATGATGTTTCTCCTCCATAACCAGATAATCCATACCCAGACAAAGGGGAATTATCACTTTTTGGATAGTATTTTTCCATAAAACCAGCTATACCCTTGTCCTGTTCAGCTTTATCTTTTTCGGCTTGTTTTTCTACATATTCTATAAAATCAGCCTGTGTACTCATATAGCAAGACATATATGTATTAGCCATTCCCATAATTGCCATAACCATTGATGGATTAGCCGCAAAATAGCCGAATATTTTTTTCTCATCTTCAGAAAGTTCAGCCCAGTGTCCGGCAAGTCCAATCACGCTATTTGCTAATTTTCTTCTCAGATCCAAATTATCACCTACATATATTCCATATTTAGCAGCAATTTCTATAACCCAGTCCTGCAATTCCACATTCGTGTACATCTTTTCAATAGCTTGCATCTGCACATCAAATACTGTAGTCTCACGATCATCCAATACACGTACCTGGTAGAAATCATGCTCTTCACCTTCTACAAGCTTTTTTCCAAATGCTGCAATCTGACCGCAGATTACTGATTTGTTCTTCATGGTGATTTTCACCCAGTCATTAATTTCAAAATTGTTGTTCATGTTACTTGTTCTCCTTATCTGTTAGTTTCATTTCATCAACCGTTGTATGGTATTCTTCATTCAGGAAGGCATATATTTTTTCCATCTTCTCAGCCGGGAGTTTCTTAATATCTCCACGTAGCCATTTACCGCCTACATTCGGACTCACACCAATGCAGTCAGAAAAATAACGAATAGAAATACCGTTAGTTTCGAGGTACTTTTTTACAATTTCAAATAACTTCATAATTATGTTGCTCCTTTCGTTAATATAATTTTTCGCATAATAAAAGAACGCACCAGATCACCGGCACGCTCTTAATAGCTTTTCAATATTTAGTTTTCTTACAGATTACTTATTTTGGTAATCCCTTCCATAGTAGAGAAATTGTTTAATGTGTTACAATTCCTTATTTTATATGGTGTTGCCACGTGTCAAAAAGTGCCGAATGCAGTAAGCAAGAATCACATTTTCGTTCTCTCCATATATGGGAAGTTATTAGGCCTTCGGTAAACACTTATATTCGTTGGCAAAATCAATGATTTGTCCAAAAGTTCTTGTTGCACCATAATGCTAGGTTTTGATATTTCCCCCTATAAGTGGAATTTATTCTAATTTCACAATGCCTTATGTTTACTGGGTTTGTTGGACATTAAAATTTGCTAATGACTCCGTTTTTTACTCATTTTGGTAATCTCTTCTATACGTGGTAATTGTTGCACCTTTGAAAAAACCTTATTTTTATTGACTTTATCAAAGGTCGATTTTTGCTTATTCGCCAATTTTGCATTCTTACTCAATACCATTTTTATTCCCTCTATATACCAGACGATATTCAAAATCCGTACTGCCTTGAAAATACTGCGTTTTTCGCCTGTCAAAATTTCATAATGTCCAAATATTAATTTTCCCCTATACGCAGAAATTGTTCCAGCGCTGAAAACACAGTAAATATCAGCATTTATCCACTCAAAAAATTACTTAACCGTTAATCTTTTTACCCAAAAGAGTAATTCCCTCTATATGCAAATGATATTCAATATATCTAAATCCCATATAATTCTTGATGTTTTCGCCTGTCCAAAAACTTTTAACGTCAAAACCTGCTGCCAGCGTAATACTTTTTTCGTTCCCCATTACCGGAAGATATTTGGCAGCAGGATTTCCTATATATTATCTGTGATCCAAGACGATTAGAATATCAAGTAAGCATTCGGTCTAAAGATAAAGCAATAGCCCAGGGGACATTTTCCTCTGGGCTTCTTACCGCACAAAAATCCCCGATATGCACCTATAAGTTTTCCTCAAAACCATCACCATAAAATATTAGTTTTATTGGAAAATCGCCCCCCGAAAAACCCTTATTTTTCCTGCATTCTACGATTTGCCATTTTGAGAATTTTGCCAATTTTTAGAAAAATCCGGTCAAAACACCCCTAAGAGGAAAAATTTCATCCTCCCGGAGTGTCACCGGCACAGATCACCCAACTTTGTCCATCAATCCGTCAACTTTCTGGTCCATGCTAACCGCCCAACTCTTTACAACCTTAATTGATCTAACATATTCTTTAAAATCCTCTTCCGGAATATTCTGCAAATCATCTAGTAACCAAGCATATTTGTCCATGTCCTTCAGATAGATTTCTGTCTTTACACTGAACAGCTGCACAGCCTCATGGATCTTCTTCAAACGTTCCTGTTCTGGATCTTGCTTTCTCTGAAGCTCTGCAAGCTGACGTTTCAACTGTCCGTTTTCCTTATCCAATTTTCTGATCCTTGCTTCTAAAAATTCATTCTGACGTTCCATGTCTCTGTTAGCTTTCTGCAATGGAATATAATCAGCCGGAGTTTCCACAACAGTCTTTGCAGCTATATCATTCTCCATCTCTTTGATTCTACTATCACGTTGTTGCAACATCCGCTTCACACAGTCCAAAGATTCCACAAAATCAATTTGGTTTACCTCTGATAACTCCTGGAATACCGCTTTTGCTGCATCCAACGTTACCATACCTGTATAGACAACTTCTCCCAACTCAGGAATCATTTCAATGAGCATTTCGTAATTTACCAATGTTTCTGCAAGTGAATTATTATCATTTTCTTTCATATAAATTTTCTCCTTATAAATAGTAATCGAAACCAACATCCGCCAGCGTGGAGATATAGGTGGTAGTGCTAAAAAAGTTGGTCTAAGAATTAAAGAACTGGAACGGATTTATGGAATCGAACACGGTGGTGATCATGGAAATCAATACCAAGAGGCAAAGCCGAATAATTCGGTTTTGGCAAAATCCCAATCCGACTTGGCAGCGGAAATGGGATTTACTGTTCAAACTCTCCAAAACTACAAAGCCCTTACAGAAATGATTCCTGAATTAGAGGATCTTGTAGATACCGGAATTGTAACCAACACTACTGCTCTATCTCTTATTCGTCCTATCCTTATAAACCACTTCTCATTAAAAAAATGATTTATTTTCAAAAAAATTCGAACTTTTTTCAATTTTCGTGTGATTTCAACGAGTCTCATTCGTATAATATGTGTAAGCATCAACACAAAATAATGGATGAGGAAAACTAAATATGAGATTCATTGAAATCGCAGATGAAGAAGCACTTAACCTTCCTGCCGATCAGCTTAAAGCTATTGCTGTATACAATCAACTCTGCCTGAATGCTACTTTGGAACAGGATGATCCAGAAATCAGTTCAGAGCATATTGACGAGCAATACCAAAAGCTGATGTAGCAAATAAAAGGTTAGTCAATCATCAAGCAAGGACATGGAATCTATCTGTGTCCTTCTCCATTTCTGCCTCTTCATCCCAAGTATGATCTGGCACATCTACAGCACCATCTACCTCAACAGCACCAAAATTCTTTGCCATATTATCCGGTACAACGTGTCCACCAATCTTACAGTCATCATTCTTCACATTGCTCTTCTCTTTATTTACATTGCTCTTCATATCATTCTTTACAAACATCTTATCAATATCCTCCGTAGTAAGTTTCTTAGCACTTTTCACCCATTCTGCAACTTCTGGTAAAGTCATATGTCCGTATTCTTCCAGAACCATCTTCCGATCACCATTCTTTACAATGATGCTCCACTTACCGCCTTTTTCACTCTGGAAGCTATATCCTTTGTTTGCCAATGCTTTCCTGATTTTTGATCTTACAGCTACGTAAGATGTAACCTTTGAAGCAAGAATATGGTGCTTTTGATCTACTGTGAATCTCACAACATCACCATTGAAAAGTTTCGCTCTTGCAGTTACCGCCTTTCTACCGAAGCAATACTCTTTACCGTCTTCACCTTTAATAAGTCCGTACTGCCCCTTGATGTAATACTCGATTGTTCCTTGTAAGTTTTTGTTTGCCATAATGTTACTCTCCTTTGATCTTAAATTTTTGTGGTTTATTTTTCACTGGGAATTTCCTAGTAAAGATCATTCATCCAGTTACATACAATTCTTCTTATTCAGTTTTTCATTTATTCTGCAAAATCTCACAGCGAAAATTGCACAGTAAAGTCCAACATGATTCTGTCAACAGCTCAAAAATCTTACTCTCTCAGTAAGCACATATCTCCATCTATATAGAGATAATTTCACCCAGATATCAAGCAATGCTAAATTGTCAATCTGGAAAATCATCATCCGTTTTACCCTCGATTTCATGCAAAATAGTCATTGCTATAGAAACAGCTGCTACCGCCTGATCCGTCCTGGAAGATTAATACATGGGTGTCCACTGAATTGACTCCCTTATCAAAGCAATCAACATGTATGGGTGTCACGTTTCGTTACTCCTTGCAACAGTTAATCTTGTATACCTGGTGTAGGTATCTACATTTCAGAGAACCCTTTTGAACCAGGCAACCAATCCAGATCATATTGTGTTATATATATCTTTCTTCTCACAAACGATAAATATTATTACATTATCTGATTAGAACGAACAATTTTGAAGCGTTAGCGAAAAATTGTGAAGTGATGACAAATGAACGTAGCTTTAGCGAAGTGAATGCGTCAGCCCCTGTCGGAACGACAGATAAGTTAAGTGATTTTTATCTTACTTGCCTGGTGTTCCACCAGATTACTGCCGCGCATCTAAAGATGCTTGTCATCACTTCACCATCTGTTCGCTAACGCTTCACAGCTGGTTCGTTCGAAATTGATTGTTTGTTGATTCATCATGTAATTATAACAATATTAACATTTTTGATGTTTTTGAATATTCTATCTATATATTATTTTTCCATCTTTATTCTTTACAAAAGAGGCTCGGAATCCCAGTAAAATAAAGGGTTTAAAAATCAAAATGTGCAGTTTTTGATGCTCATTTTGCACATTTTTATTTTATGCTGCCTTTTCAGTGACATAACAATTTTGAATCCAATTATTTAATAGCTCTCTCATACGCTCACTTGGAATATAAATATCAATCGGTTTACCATTACGAATCTGACTTCTCCACATCCATTGTAACAATGCTGATAAGGAACACATATCTTCATCAAAGATAAGATCATAATGATTAACAAATTGTCTAATCTCCGGTGACATAAAAAAGTTTACCAGATATGCCAGCGCTTTCTTGTCCTTGAACTCATTCGTTCCTCTGGCATTACATGGGACAAAACCTTTCGAATACCCTTTACCTTTAATATATTTGGTATATGACTTGAACACGGTATACATATTATCTTCTGAATTGGTCTTAGAAACTGTTCTGAAGAAATTCTCTGTATTTGCCTTTAACTGTTCCAGCATAAACAGATTGCTTTTCCTCTTACTTTCGTACCAGTTCTTTGATAGAGGATTAGTCTTTCCAATCTTCATACCAATTTTGTTAAATTTGCCCTCATAAATGTTTATCAGATCAACCACTTTTCTACGCTTCTCATATTCCAGTTCTTTATTATGCTTAATCAACTTTCTGTCATAGTCCAGCATATACTTCTCGTAATGAATGCCGTGAATATCAAAGTATGACTTCTGAATGCTACCTTCCCACAGATATGTAAAGATGTAGCTCTCTTCAAAGCACTTAAAGAAGTCTACTGGAAAATTCCACATGATGATTCTTGCTAGTTCTTCGCTGTCTTCTTTCTTAAATCCCATAAGTGACTTGAAACTGCACAAGCGCTTGATGTCTCCGAATACACCTTTATACTTCTTGTCATCATTCCAGATTAGAAAGCCCTTATCATCCAGAGAGACAAGCTTCTGCTCAAAAATAATCTTCATATCATCCTTGGTTATCTTATAGGTATCAAGTACATCCAGGCATTCATCAATCATCAGAACATAGTCCTTACTCTTCAGCAGTTCCAGCATATCCAGGTCCATCTTCTGAATGAGCGAATGCGTTGTGACAATATTCTTTTCATTCTCTACAAGCCATCTGAAATGTTTCCATTTGGAACCCCATTTCTCCGGATCAACAATATCAATGTCTGTGCCATCCTTGAATCTCTCGCATTCTGACAGGAGCGGTACAATACAAAGGAACTTCCTGTCCGGATTGTCATTAATGTAATTGATCGCCCAGGTGCTTTTGCCAGATCCCATGATATCGTCTACGATTGTAATTGTTCTTTCTTCTGTGTTCATGAATTATTTCCTCCAATGATTTAAAATATTTTGATTTCATTCTTATCTTCCTCCATATGTTACTTCTTATTTAACTGTTGATTTATTCTTAGAATTCCTTCCGGTGATTGGATTATCTGAAACCACCGGAAAGAACGTTCTAAATTGCTTTATATAAGAAAAGCTGAATCTATATGTTCTGTAGAAATATTCTGTTTATCCAGCCTTTCATACTTATCTATATAAAAGCAATCATACTGTTTTAGCGCTTCTCCAATAAGGTTTGAGAAATACTGACTAATTGCTGCTTTGCCGTTTGCCATACAATCACACTTCCTTTCGGTACATCATCATTGTGTGATGTAAGGCCGGAGATTCTTCAAAAAAGAACACCTTCAATTTTTCATCTTTCTCAGAATCTTCCACTTTTAAAATTTTGAAGCCATGGCTACACAGCCAGTTCACCATATTCAGTGAACGTACAATATACATTGTTGTCTTTGGTCCTTTATACATGTTTGTTTTCCTCTCATTCTTAATTATTCTTCCAGCATGGCCGCCGTTTCATTCAACACTAACCGGTTCTGCTGCCAGTTCATCTTTTACTTCTGTTTCCTGCTCTGTGTTATTCTCAAAAATCAGCGTGTAGTTTCTGTTCTTTATCAGCAGCAGAATCTTCTCCACAAATTGAACCGATAACATATCTGCGGTAATATCTCCGTATACTGGCGTTATCCGTCCTACATCTACTACTTCTAAATCTGGATACTGTTTAATCTCAGATTCTTCCAGTGGTACACGAAATGTCCGGTTACTTAGTGTGTATGTCAAATAATAGACTGTCTCTGGAATCATCTGCACCACGAACTCAACGTGTTCCTTTCTGTCTGGATCGTAGAAGCCACTGTTGTTGACGTAGTTTCCAGATTTTAATATATCTTCGTAACCTTCCTCATAGTCATATGTACGCTTTCGCTGCAGAACTTCACCCTTTTGGATATGAGCTGGTTCCAGGATTGATAACAGGACTTTCTTCATCTGGTAGTATTCCAGTTTCTTTTTGTGGTACTTATTGGCGTTGCCGTATGTATTAGGGATGTAATGTGTATACTTGTATTCGTTATCACGACTGTTGAGTGCTCTGTTATTTATGCTGTAAATGCAATCGGATAACATCTTTTCTGTGATCGTATGGTGCTTCAGATTCTTCAGGTATTCTTTTGGTGGTTTCATGCACACTCTCCTTCCTGGCGGTAGATTGTGGTAGGTCTACCGCCGTGTAATACTTCTTATTTGTACAGAAAGTCATTCTAATAAAACTCAGGTTTCTTATTGTATGTACCTGCTGCTTTTACTCCACTGTAATTTTCCAACAGCAACATTGCCTGTCTAAAATTTATATCTACATTTCTTGTCTTCTCAGCACTGATTTCACCGTCAATTTCTTCATCTAAAATTTCCAACTCGTTTACTTCATCCTTTTGGCACGGAATATGAAATGTAAAATCACCAATACGATACAAACGCAGGAAACTGTCTGGTCCATAATCAAATACCTGTCGATTGACTCCAAGATATTCCACCCGGTCTTCTTCCTGAAGTTTTTTCAGCACAGCATCCTTCAGATGATATAAATTGAGCATTCTTGTCTTAGCAGCTCCGCAACACTGAAATTTCCTGTTATAATAACTACGGTTCTTTGTATCTCTGGACACTTTTGCAGATTTATTTATAGTGTATAGGGCACTGGCAATATTCTCGTCTGTTGCTGGTAAAACAGGCTGCTGTTTCTTCTCCAAAAGTCCGGCATGGGAAATATCCAGAATATCCAGGACACTGCATAATTTGTATGGAATACGCTGATTTCCACCTTTAAAGGTTCCAACAATACGCAATGTATCATTGTCTACAAGTTTCTTCACCGCATAAGATGTTGTGTCTAATACGCTCACAGTGTCCACCATTGGTAAGCCAAAACTCTCCATTCGTTCTGCAATAAATTCCAGATTAGCAGTAGTCATATATTCCTTCAGATCGTGTACAAGCTCAGATTTGCTGGATCTGGTTAAAATCCCGGGATTAACATACTGTTTCAAGAAAGAAAAAAGATCAGCCCTATTAATCATTCTGGCAATATTCTTGTCCCAAAACACCTCATAAATTTTCTCTTCAATACTCTGCATATCTTAGCTCTCCTTCTATTTCTCAATCATTTTATATGTATTTGGTTCAACTTCTACCAGAACAACAATTCCAGAGAAATAATGTCCATATGTGTCCATTGCCATTTCAAATACAATATCTCCAATTTCCTTGTACATTTGAGGATGCGTCTTTTCATTGATATAAGCAATGTCATTCTTTGCTTTATCAATACACGCAAAGAAGAATGTGTCATTTTGTCTCAATAGTAAAATGCTGCCAAAATCTGCAAAATCATTTAAGTTATATGCACAGAAATTTTCAACATCATCAATCTTAAAAAGCATCTTTGTGCCGTCTTCAAGATAAGGTGCTTCAAGGATCTGGAAGCTAACATCCAGTCCCAGATCACTATAACTAAGGTCTCCAAGGTTGCTTTTCTTCACTAATTTATTACTCATATCCGTTTTCTCCTTTTTATCATTGACGGCCAATTTTCTACTGCCTTACTTCTGTTCACTTGTTACTTCTCATTTTGCTTCTAATTTATTCTAAGAAAATTATCTGGTTCGTCCTTTTACCACATACTGATTTCTGTATGCTTCGTCTTTGATAAATTTATTGATAAAGTTATACAAGTGACTCCTGTTTACGCTACCATGATCTTGTGGGAATACTTTATGAACCTGGTCGTTTGTACCCTCAATATTTAACGGCTTACCTTTGTAGTACACCCAGCAACAAATATTTGCAGCTGGATCACCCAGGAATGTATCTAATGAAAATTTGTAATCGCCTTTTTCAATTTCGTCTAAAACGTAATATCCCATACTCATATTCTCCTTATCTTTTGGTGGATCAGGCAGCAGCTTTTTGTATCCACTGCCTGAATCCGGTTATTTACTGATTACTTCGTAACCTCTGGCTGATTTTCCTGCTCGGTTGGTTTTCAGTAATTTTGTGTCGTCAAACCATGGTACAGTACCACCTTTAAATTTTGGTTCTGGTATTCTATTTTCAGACTTGCCGATCAGATGGATTAAACCATTCTTCTGTAACACGGCTAAGTCATTACGCTGCTTTTCCATATACTTCATATCCTCACTATTGATACATGACTTTTCTCTGACATAACATAAGATGTACTTAACCTTTACTGTCCTCTTCTCTTTTTCAGAAGTTCCAACTTTGTCATTCTCTTCTTTGTAGGTTCTTCTTTCTGCTCTGTTATATCTACTTCCGGTAATTCCAGTGAACCAAGCTTTGCTCTGGTGCTTTTCTTATTTCTCATACGTTCCGCATTAGCTTTTACAGCCAATTCGCCAAGCTTCTTTACATGAGATACCGGATAATCCAAGCCACTTGCAGCAATGATTGTCTTCCTGCCATTGAAGCCCTCAAATACATTATCTGGCTTTCCTACTTCTGCAATTACATCCTCAGAGTCAATATCTGACTTATCATTTTTAGAATGAATGATACCGATATTCTCACAGATGTAGTTATCCTCGATTGGTGCAAAGATTCCACTCTTAGTCAGCTTTTCAAGCTTGATCTTGCTATCTGTTCCATCTCCTGTTACGCTCAGGACCATTGCTCCGCTGTCTTTCAACATTTCCAGACGCTCTGATTCATCAAAATTGTTCTGTCTGCCGTAACTCTCATTTGAAAGAAATTCATCCAGCATACTTGCAAAATTCTTATTGATATAATCGTAATTCTCGTTGCTGTCATTATTTAAGAAGAATGTTGCTCCCAAACCTTCTATTTCCTGAAGCTCCTGCACTGTCTCATAAGCGTTCTTATGTTTTGCCAAGGATTCACCAGATGCAGGTAACGCAATCACCGGACACACGGTCTTCACCGGATTACCCTCTTCGTCTTTTTCTTCCAGGAGCATTTCTGCAACAATTGGCGCACAGCCTGATCCAGTAGAACCGCCTCCGGCAAAGAGAATAAACACAATGTCTTCTTTGATTCCTTCAACAAATTTGATGAAATCTTCGTTTCCAGCCAGACAATCCATAGCTCTTTCCCGGTGTCCACCGAATCCGTCAAAACCTTGTAAGATATATTTATTGGGTACATCTCCCAGGGCTTTGTGATCCTGTTCGCTGCCATTTGCCGCCGCACCTTTGTAATGACGCTGTACAAATTCTTTGTAGATTTTTCCGCCTGTGCTTCCCAGTCCTAACATGTAACAATTCTCTCTGATCTTCATTCTGCTTTATCCTCCTTGAATAATTTGCGACCATCATTTGTTAAATAATAGGTGTTTGCATGGTTGTCCATAACACCTTTTTCAAGATAGCCAAGCTTCACCAGCTTAGTTACCATGCGGTATACTGTCATTCGAACTCCAAGAACATTTCCTGTCTCTTCCATGATCTCTTCAATTGTCATACTATGAAATTGATCTGTCATATTGGAACCATGTAGTGTGTCCAGAATGAGGTAATCTGATCTGTTTAATTTATTTGTCATATATACAATCTATCCTTCCTATATCTTCATATTGACTTTTATGTATCTTGGCATTGCGTAAACATTACACCAACATATCACGACTCCAACTCTGTTATGTCTTTTATGTCCGCTACACGAATGCCTTTTTCCAGGATGTAATAAGTGTCGGCTTGCTCTGCCTGACAGCCCTTTGCGGTATATCCCATGTCACAAAGGTTCTTCAGGCGCTTGTAAGCGGTCACTCTGGAAAATGGTAGCTCTGGTATAATCTCCTGTAGTGTCATGCTTTCCTGATAGTTCGTACATTGGTGTTCTTTCAGCACGTTCAGGATTTGAAAATCTGATCTCGATAGTTCCATAAAGTTCCTCCCTATTAAGTTTTTGTCTACCTTTATCTCAGCTGTAACCCACTGTGTAAAAAAATATGGTGATCTGGTTCATTCCTTACTTCCAATTTCTTAGGAATTACATTCTGTAAAATGCACATTGCTGTTTTCCTAAAAAAGGGTGCAAAAAATAAAGCAGTCTCACTGAAAGAAATAAAAATAGTCCTGTGGGCTGTGGTAAAGATGCAGGTATAAAGTTGTCATGGTGCGATATTGATTGCGTTGCTTGATTGTGTTTCTTGATTATGTTTCTTCCTATCTAATATAGGTTTTTATGTATTGGGTAATATGACAGAATATCCGAACAAACGTTTCGGATTGTCACGAAATGAAAAATAGACTATACTTAACTTGTCGAAGGTTATGTATGGATTCTTCATTTATGATGATCTGTGCATATTATATGAAACGGTATTGGCGTATCGTTTCATGTGAAGATCAGTGCATTGGCGTGCATTGATCTTTTTTTGTTTCTATGGTTAGCATCATATCACGTACAAACTGATATGTCAATAGTATTTTGTACATTTTAGTAATTTTTATACTAATACACATTTAATTGACTTTCTTGTACTTCTATTGTAATATTAAATATTGAATGGAGGGATAACATGGCTACAGAAAAAATTACTATTACTGACCAGTTACGCAATAATATTATAGAAGAACGAAAAGAAATCGAATATACAGCTTCTGATCTCTCTGAAGAAAGTGGACATTCTAAGTATTGGCTTGCCAATATTGAAAGTGGTAAAACTAAAAAGATTAGCAAAGAGGATTTAATTTCTATTTACAAAATTCTGTTAGATGATGATGACGAGGAAAATATACTTGACTATGTGGAAAGAATTATCAATCAACCTATTGCTGGAAAAATAAAAAATTGGTATGAACTAATTGATATTGAAGATCAATATGAAGATATGTTGGACTTTTTATATCTGGAATCAGAATTAGATGACTTACTGAAGGATATACGAAATCGAATTACCCAACAATTTAATTGGGCAAATACACATCATCAACAGGCAATACTAACTTCTCTTTTGCATTTTCAGCGCTCTATCGTTGTCAATCCTGAACTTGCTTTTTCTACCTTATATTTGCCAACATATTGTACAAGTATTATGCACCCAGAAGAATTTAATTCTGTTCTCAGTGATTTACTCCAACTTGCTGCAAAATTCAACGATTTAGTAGTAAAAAATAACAGTCTTGAAACTGTTGCTGTTTATTTGGACGAAGAGAAAAAACAAATAGAAAGAAATAAAAAAACAGGAAAAATTGCTTTGGATAATTTAAAATCAATTTTAGGAGTTATCTCAAACTTAAAAGATATGCAAGATCCTAACTTAGAAAGTCTCCGCAATTTGTTTTATTCTTCTGTTGTCTATCTAATCAATGAAATTCAACCTCATACACTTGGTGATGGCATACCATACCTCCCAGAAATCAACACCGGAAGAGCTTTTAGCCATCTAATTACTATATGCTATTATTGGCTATCCGACAGACAAGAGGAATTAGCACTCCCTAATGTTGAGAAATATATTCCTAAAGATTTATACAATTCTGCTAAAGAAGTCTTAGAAAATGTCTCCAAAATAAACGATCCTGTTTAATATTTACATTTACCCACTATGGGCTACCGATCATCCCGGCAGCCCTCTTTTTATGCTCAATCCCTATTCTCAAAAATCTCTGCCAGCGTCAGACTGATATTCGGAAATTCCCTCAATGTAATCACCTGATCTGCATTGTAATAATCTTCTTCCGAATCATCCTGAAGAATATAACAATCTTGTAACACATACCGTCCTGCTACCAGATAATAAATCTCAACAGACCGTTCCATTGATGATATAATCCAATATTCTTGAACATCTGCTTCCTGATAAATCTTCAGCTTGTCCTTCCGATCGTGTAGAACTGTAGCCGGACTTACAATCTCCACAACAAACTTTGGGATTCCACAATAATATGTGTCTCTAAGGTTTTTACGGTCATGTACCACAAGCACATCAGGGACAACATAATCATCATTTACGGCTGGATGATATCGGTAATCCAAATTGCCAGTAAAGACCAAGCTTCCTCTTGAAAGTCCATAGTGTATTATTGTGCTAATGTTCCCGGCTACAATACCATGTTGGTATGCTTCAGATTTTGGAATTGTGTAAGTCACACCATTTATCTTCTCTTCTTTGATGTTGCTGTCGCAGTAAGATTTCTGTTTAGCTTTTGCTTTCTCCATAATATTCTCCACATTGTCTTGTAGAAATTCCTCAAATCTTCTGATCTCCTCAGAAGAATATCCTACAACAGAAATCCACGTATTCCCTGGAATCTCACACCTAGCAGAGTCAAATCCTGTTTCTGTCGGACGTTCAAAATTAACAATTACTTTCTGTTTTCCAGATTCAGTTACAATCTGCGAATGTACAATCTCTGTTTCATCTGGCAATGTAATATATGGGTACATCATACAAACCAACTCCCTTATATATCCATTTCCGCAAAATCAATTACCAGATTATCATAAATACCTACTGGTACTTTATCTGCCATGGTATAGGTTTCCATTTCGTTCTGCTCGAAGTTATATACCATTACCATGTCTTTTGCATAGTCCACAATCCAATACTCACGGACTCCTGCTGTACGATATTTAAACAATTTAATCATGTAGTCCATACGGCGGCTTCCTGGTGAAACTATCTCAATGATCCAATCGGGCGCACCCTCACAGCCACGATCTGATAATTTGTTACGGTCACAGATTACCGAAATATCAGGCTCAATATAAACAGAATCATCATCATTAAGTAATACTGCAAATGGAGCATGATATACCTTACATTGTCCACCATTTCTCTTGATATAATCATGGATAGTTGCATACAGTTCACCTGATATATCCTGATGTTTACGGCTTGGAGCTGCCTGATAATAAATCTGACCGTCAATCAGTTCTGCATGTTCATTCTCTGGCAATGCCATGATATCCTCTATAGTATACTTTTTATTTTCCTTTAAAGCTGGCATTTACAGTCACCTTCCTTTTTGTCCTCCAACATTTATTTTAATCTACTCCCATTATAGCTGTTTTCCATTGTATTATCAATGAATTTCGCCCAGGCAGCAGTGGATCAGTATGGAATACAGCTGTAGCCGTTCCGCTCTAAATCTTGTCTTACTTCCCTTATCAGCCTTTTGGTTATCATAATATTCTGCTTATGCTTGATCTCTACATGATATCCAGTCAGGGTTGATATGTACTTGTAATGGCTACCGCCACTGCCTTTTTTATTATCTGGAATATAATGGTTTGCTTCCAGACAGGCAATAAACCGGACTTCATCTCGTCTATCAAGTTTTCCGCTCATTGTGCTTCTGCTCCTTTATTATGTCCTGCTACCTGTCTGTTAGTTCAATAGGGGAGTCGATAATTTCTACTCCCCTGTGCAATCCTACTTCACAAACTGAAGCATGTATTCCTTGAACTCTTCGTAGTCCATAAATCCTGCTACCTCTGCATTCTCATAGATTCTCTTCAGTAAGCTTTCGCATTCGTCCTGATCTTTCCCGATTCTATACTCATACGCCCAGGTTGTGAAGAAGCACTTCAGTCTCTCAGGTACAAGCTCATCTTTCCATTTATTGTATTCTATATAATCTAAAATCTCTCTCGTCCACATTGTCTTGTCCTCCTACCGTGCCATACTCTTAATTAATTTATTCGCCAGTTTCCATTTAAGTTTCTTGCCATACTTTCTCTGCATCTGATACAGATAGATTTCGTTGATCCGATCAAAGAATGTGTCCGGGAGCATCTTGTCTTTGAAGGTGTTGCATGTTCGACATGTGCACTGAAGATTTTCCACTGAATCTGATCCACCCAATGACGTAGGTCTGATATGGTCTATAGTCATATCTTCATATTTGATTTTTCTTCCGCATAATACACAACGTCCGTCTGCCTGATTGTAAATCATCATTCTTGTGGTCTTTGGGAAACACTTTTTCTTCTTTCGTCTGTAACAGATACGCTGTGTTTCCGTGTCATAGGCATAAAAGCCCTTGGTTGCCTTGACGTTTTCCCTTATGAAAATACTGCATCCCTTGAATGTAAATGTCTTTGCTTTACTTATATCTGTTGTCTTCTGGATCTGGTGCTCTTCGTCTAAATATATGTACTCTGTTCCATTTGTAATAACTATCATTTGTCTGCTCCCCCTTCAACAATTGCTTCTGCTCGTTCCTTTAATATCTGTAAATCTTCAGGCTTAACCAATTCTGCCATCATATCCCAGAAATAGTTGACTGTACCAGTTCCCTTGTGGAATGCCACTGCATAATCAAGCATTTCCCATATCTCTTCTTTTGTGAGTGGTTCTGTTGCGTCTGCCTCTGCAATATGGTAATAGAATCTTTCATCAGGACACATCCAGATTCCAAGAATCAATCCGTCCTGAAATACACAATGTAATCTTCTCATTTTGCCTTATTACCTCCAACTTCCCTTGATTAACTGATAAATCATTCCTAGCGCAATCGGCGCAGCCATCAAATACATATTGTAATATTCTGAATCGCCGGTTACTTTGCAGATAACCCACGGAAACAGTGCAATAAAAACAATAGCTATGATCTGCTTCAGAAATGAGATCAACAATTCCCTTAATAGCTGACGTTTACGTTGTCTGCTTACAATCTGCTTTACTTTCTGTTTACGCTGTCTCTCTTGCTCATGCTTCTTATTTGACAGAAGATAATTTGCAACAAGCTCAACAACTTCATCTTCTCTGTATAACCGGATTACTTCGGGTTCTCTTACCGCTTCCATCTTTAATTCCCTCCTACTTATGTATTAGCCGACTACCTCCCACCTTATGTAGATGGGAACGCTTTGAGCCTAAAGTCCTATTTATAGTCGCTCAAACGACTGTTCTATTTTCTGTATTCTGGCTTAATAAGCTTAGAATCATCAAACCATTTAACAGATCCACCCTTAAACTGTGTCTCAGGCTGGAAGATCACACCATGGCTTATCTTCTTTACCTGTCCTGACTCTGTTTTTACTGCAATATTTACATTCTGCGTCATATCTACCACCTCGCTATTAAAATAATTTTCCTGTTGCTACCGCCATAGCTATGTAAAAGCCATCTGCAAAAGTGTTCTTCTCTGTCCGATTTACAAGATCTTCAAGCTCATGTTCAATGCGGTATTTCTGCTCTCTGGAAGCTCCGGTTAGCTCACATATGTATTGCACAACATCATCCAAATTATGACTGTAATCATTGTGATCTGGCGTGATTTCTTTGCATCTATCATCACACCATGCGTCAAACATGGATTCCATTACTTTATTTCCTAAGTCTGTCATTGCTCTGCCCCCCTTTCTAAAACCAGAAGTCCATCAAGAAATCAAAATCTCCATCCCACATTTCCTGCGGTTCTTGCTTAGGCTCTGACTTTCCACCCAACAATAGATTTTTTCCGCTCGCTACTGTTTTTTCTCCAAGTGCTTTTAATTCTTCATCAGATAAACCGTATTCCTTCATATATTATTGTCCCCCTGTTCTGGTAATGGGTGCAATAAGCTCAAGGCTGTAAGCACACCCTCTTTAAAAGCCTCATACTGGATTACTTCTGAATAATCCACAATGGCTGCGTACAACGGATCATGTTCTGCTTGACCTTTAGCAGCTTCATTGATTACTTCAAAAGCTGACTTCTCTGCTGGTGTGGTTGTATGTACGTTTATCCAGTGTTCATACAAGGTCTTTATTGCGTCCTTCATGTGCTACACCTCCCAAGTCGTAACATGATATCCAGCTTTTCTCATACTCTCAGTGAACTTATCACGCTCTGTGGCTGTGTCAAAAGATCTGGTATATTCACAACCAGGCTTACTAAATGATACTCTGTACATGGGCTACACCTTTCTCCCCGATAAGCCGATAGGACAGCTATTTAATACTAGATTGTCAACATCAGCTTCAAATACTGATACACAAGTTTTCGCGCTTCAAAGTCAATCTTTGCAATACGATCCAGAAGCTCAACCGGCTCTTCGTCACTAAAGGCGATTGCTAACTTATCCGGTAAAGGTATATTATGGATTGCTCGCTGTACTACTGGCTCAACCATCTGGTGTATAGTCTCCTTCAGTAATGCCACAAAGTCCTGTTTGGATAAGTCTGCATCCATGTAAATAGGCTCAATATAATCGTGATACTCTGTGAATGTGATATAGTTTTCTCCGTATTCGGAAATGTCAATAAACTCGCAATACATCATTGTTGTTTTCCTCCTGTGATTTTATATTGTCGGGACTGCCCGATTGACAGCCTCTTGTTCTACTATTAAATTGTTTCAAACACTCCCGATTTCAACATATCTGTAAACCAACAGTCAAAATCTGGATATTCTTTTTTGTCTGCAAGATCTCTGTACACTTCGTGAAGTTGATTAATTGTAAAACTTCTGCCTTTTAATGGCTCCTCGTAGCTGATATATCTTGTTTCTTTCATGTTGTTGTTCCTCCTTCTGTCTGACTACCTGACCGCCATTTCTGACGGTCAACGCTCACAGCCTGAAGCCCTGTTTATAGTGGCTGTGACCACTTATCTGACGTATAGTCTTCTGTACTGGCTTACTCTCTGGTAATCTGCAAGACTTCCGAGGTCTGCTTCAAGCTGTTTACTGTCCAGTGTTCGGCGCTCGCAAGTTGAAACTTTTATAGTGAAATCTTTACCGGATTCTGAAAGTTTGTTGTTATTGTCTAAGTAAGAAATCATCTCACGCTCTGCGTCTTTTAACTGTGCGTCAAGCTCTTCTTTCATTGCTTTAAGTGATCTGTAATCAGCTACGACTTTTTCTAATTCGTTCATTGTTGTACACATATGTTTTTCCTCCATGTCCTTTTATTCTTATTGGAAGAACTCAGCTCCGGTGAGCTTTAAACCAATCTCGACTGCTAGGCATCTTTGCTTATCTCTTTTCGGTATTATGTAGGTGTCTCCGGTGTGCTTGTGCTACTTCGTTTTCACCCTTCGCCGTTGTTCTTCGTTTGTGTGTTGCTGTTTTGTTTATGGCTTAATAATACACTTGTTTTAGGTGTATGTCTATTGACGGATCAGCCAAAATATACACTTGTTTTTTGTGCATATTGTGCACTTGTTATAAGTGTATGTTGTTTTCAACGCAAAACAAAACACTTGTTCTAAGTGTAGATTTGTGATAGAATATAAGAAAAACGGAGGTTTCTACAATGTTAAAATATAAGATTGATATATTAGAAGAATTAAAAGAAAAAGGATATACTTCCTATAAGCTAAGAAAAGACAAAATCATGGGCGAAGCACAAATTCAGAAAATCAGAAATGGTGAAATTGCCAGTAAAGAAACATTAAATACTATATGTAAATTATTGCAGTGTCAGCCCGGTGATATTTTAGAATATATTGAAGATATCACAGAATAACATGCACTTGTTTCTTGTGTATATTATGTACTGTTTTTAAGTGTTTATTTTGTGAACCATTGCCAATATACATGCACTCGTATTGAGTGTATAATTGATCTCAACAAAGGAACTACAGCACCACACAATAGGAGGTCAAGCATATGGCAAGCTTAAACGTATACGAAATGGTAACAGAAAGAATCATTAAACAGTTAGAACAGGGAACAATTCCATGGCAAAAGCCTTGGACTGGTGTTCGGTCTGGTGCATTCAACAGAGTTAGCAAAAAGCCTTACAGCCTTATAAATCAAGCTATATTGGAAAAATCCGGAGAGTACGCCACTTTTCATCAATGGAAAAATTTAGGCGGTCACATCAAAAAAGGTGCTAAATCTGAAATAGTAGTCTTCTGGAAGATCATTGATGTAGAAGAGAAAAACGATAAAGGCGAGATTGAAAAGAAGAAGCTCCCACTTCTCAGATATTACAATGTATTCCACATCTCACAAGTTGAAGGCGTTGAGCCACTGAAAGAAAAGCTCAATACAGAGATTGAACCTATAGAGGAAGCAGACAGAATTATAAAAAATTATGTGGATCGGGAGCATATCACATTCAAAGAGTGTATAAGTGATAAAGCCTTTTATAGACCTATGACCGATACAGTAGTTGTACCACTTAAGGAACAATACAAGAACATTAATTCATTCTATCAGGTAGCATTCCATGAAATTACACATTCAACAGGCGCTCAGAAAAGACTTGATAGAGATATAAAAGAACTCGCTCCATTTGGTTCTGAAATCTACAGCAAAGAAGAATTAGTTGCAGAGCTTGGAAGTGCATTCCTTATAAATCATCTGGGAATTGAAACAAAAGGAACATTTCAAAACAGTGCTTCATACATTGAAAGTTGGCTTCAGGTTCTCAGGAACGATAACAAGTTTATCGTATCTGCAAGTAGTAAAGCAGAAAAAGCAGTCAATTACATATTAGGCATAGAGTAATAAAGAGGCGGTTGCAATATACCGCTTCTTTTTTTGCGTTATGGCTTCCGGTGTTGCTTCCGGTTGTGTTGGCTATGGTTCATTTCTGGTCTGTTATGCTTGCGCTGTGTCGGATCAGAAGAAAATGATTGTGGTATCTGCTGTGAATGTGGTGTAGTGCTATGGTATATACTGTTGATATAATGCAGACCATAACAAGAGATATACAATACAATGACACGGTGTTATCTATAATGATCCATGAGTTATACAGTCCATAGGCTTATATTGTCCTATGGGCTTTTTATTGTGTCGGGCTGTGATCTGGTGTGTGGTGTTCTGTGTACCTGGCGTGGGCTGTGTCTGATAATGTGATCTGACAGAACGAATTGTTATATCAGGTTGTCTGGTACTCACTGAGAAAATCCTAGTGAATGAAAAAGGGGCTGTGGTGCGATATGATGATTTGATATGTGGTATTCTGCTAAGAGTGGGATCTTGTTTGATTGTAGAGCTTATTACTGAGTAGTGCAGAATGTTATACCAGATTGACACAGATTCCTAAAATGGGAATGTGGTTGTGTAATAATCGGGCTGTGTGGGTGTGTTGGGCTGTGATTGTTTGGGTGGATTGATTTACTATGTGAAAATCTGGGACTTGTACTGTGATCCGCTCTGACATGATAACGTTATATGGTTCTTGTCTGCTGTGGGATGTATGGTTATCTGGTTTGTGGTGATCTGGGCTGATATTGTACAGTCTGGGTTATATCTGGGTAAGCTGTGGGAATGTCTTTTTCTATGTCTGCCAGTCCTGAAGCTATGCAGAACACTTTTTCCTGATATATGTTGTTGGTCGTGTATGGTTCTTTGATTGTGTGGTTATTGGGCTTGTGTGCGTTGCTGCCGATATATCATAGTATTTTAGTATGGTATAGGTAGGGTGGGGGTACTTTTAATCTTTGCGCCGTTTCGGTTTTGTCTGAAGGGGTGAATGTGGTTTAATTGCACACTGACTGGAAAAATAGCCCGATACGATATAACGGACTAGGAACGTCATTTCTTATATTGATTCTTAGAACTGTATGTGCTATTCTTATAAAGGAATGAAAGAATAAATCCAAACGGAACACCTCCTTTCCGTACCGGTATAGGAGTAACAACACGGATTTCCCCAGATATAGGCAGTCTGGGGATTTCTTTATGCACAAAAATAGCAGCAGAATCCGAAGCAGATAAAAGTCGAATTTTATGGTGATTCTGGAAGCGAAAAAATAGGGATGCAGCCTCGGTGTGAGGTTACATCCCTTTTAGATATAAACAATCTCTTATAGAATATAATTAATATTTTTAGTCATACTTATTATCTATATCATAATCCAAATCATCATCATCTAAATCGTCATCATCCTGAATTGCATCATAATACCAGAAATACTCATCCAATTTTGTTGTTTTATTTGGATTAATTACTATTTCAGGATAAATGTTATATACATAACCGCTTACATATTCGCGTAAATAATTAATGTTTTGTTTAGATAAACATTCTTCAAAAAAACTGTCGAATAGATCTGGATCTTCAGTATCATTATTTCCATCATAATAATCTGACTTAATTAAGCATACATATTTACCAGGATTAATATTTTTTATTGTATAAGTTCCTGCTACATATACATCTCCTGCATATATGTTATATTTATTATATTCTCCTAAATCTGCAACAGCCCAATCCCATGTATCAGTCAAATACAATTCTTTAGCAGAACCATTAAGTGGTATTAAAATTACCTCAGCCTGATAGTCAGGTTTTCTTTTGACATTTTCTATTCTTCCAGTTAATTCTCCCAAATTTATATTTACAGTTGGATTGCTTTTTACTGTAATTGTACAACAATATACCTTTCCCCCAATTTTAGCAGAAATTGTTGCCTTTCCTGCCTTTTTACCTAATACTACGCCACTATTAGAAACTGTTACAATATTTTGATTATTACTTGACCAACTTATCTTTTGTCTAGTTCCTGTCAATTGCAGCTGGTATGTCTTACCCACATTTATTGTAACAGACTTTTTATTGAGCTTTGGCGTTTCAACAGTGACTTTGCAAGTGTACTTTTTACTTCCAACCTTTGCAGTAATCACTGTTATACCTTTTTTCTTGCCAACAACCACACCCTTAGAAGATACAGTTGCCACAGATTTTTTACTACTGCTCCATTTTGCTTTTTTCTTTGTCCCTTTTAATTTCAAAGTCTTTTTCTGACCTTTTACCATTATCAAAGACTTGGAACTAATTTTTACTGCAGCCTGTACTGTTTGCATTGTTCCTAACTGTGTTGCTACTTCTGGTGATAATAAAGTCAATGAGAATACTGCGATCATTACCACCAAAAACTTCTTCAGAAATCCTTGCTTCTTTTCCATGCGTTTTTCCTCCATACATTACTTAACTTTTACTTTGCACTTCTTGGTTATTTTACCAGACTTGATTGTAATTGTTGCAGTACCTTTTTTCTTGCCTTTTATAACACCTTTTTTCGAAACAGTAGCAATCTTCTTGTTTGAAGATTTATAGGTAACTTTATCTGCTTTTTCTGTGTAACTCAGCTTCGGTTTCAAAGTATAACTCTTGCCCTTTTTCACTGATACAGAAGATTTTACACCCTTGATAGCTGTTGTGCCCGGTACAACAATTGTATAGACAGCTTTTTGAGATCCTGACTTAACAGTAATCTTAACAGTTCCAGCAGCTACCGCTTTTACTTTACCCTTTTTATCTACTGTTGCTACTTTTTTATTGGATGTAGAGTATTTTACGTTCTTCCAAGATGAATCTGATTTAACTGATGTTGTTTTACCCTTCGTAACTGTTATGGTTGATGGTTTTGTTGGTGCTACAGTTGGAGCTGGAGTATTTGTTGGCTGTGATGCAACTGTTGGCTGTGGTGCCTTTGTTGGAGCTGGTGTAGGTGTACTTGCTGGAATTATTTTTGCAATACTCTGTTTTTCAAGCTCACCACATTTTGTACAAGTACGCTGTTTTTCACCTGCATTTGTCACCGTTGCTTCACGTACAACTTGCCACTCGCTCCATGAGTGTCCTGTTGCTGGTATTGTTTTCTGTTCTACTAATACTTCTTCACATACTGAACAGTGGCTTCCTTCTATCTTTCCTGGCTTCGTACAAGTTGCAGAAACCATTTTATCAATTACAATTTTGTGTCCTGTTGCTGGTATTTCTTCTACTTTATTATCGTTACATCTTGCACAAGTATATGTTCTTTCTCCATCTTCGGTACAAGTTGCTTCTTTTGTTATTATTCCACCATTCCAAGAATGACCCAATGCTGGAATTTCTTCGCTTTTAATATTATTACATCTAAAACATGTATAAATTTTTTCTCCACTATCTGTGCAAGTTGCTTTCGTTTTTATTACACCATTATTCCATTTGTGTCCTAAAGCGTCAATAATATCTCCAGAGCTTAAATATTTTCCACAATCTTTACAATAGGTATCGCCAGTATATCCTTCTTCATCACAAGTTGCTTCTTTTCTATACTTTACTTCAATATTATTATGCTCTAACATTGGAATAATATCTGTTTTATTTTTTGTTTTAAAATCTGTATTTTTAAACTCAACAATATATTGCGCTTTTCCATTCTCTGAACAAGTTGCTTCTTCAATAATATTTATTTTTGATTTTGCAACTTCAGTGTTTTCATTTCCGCACAAAGAACACACTTCTTTTGCAGTACATTGAGAATTATCCTTACTCCATTCATATGTTGGCTGGTTGTATACATGATTCTGTGATTTTGGCACAGATTTTGTTTCTGTATAGTCACACCCTTCTCTTTGGCACGAATATGTCGCAACTCCTTCAGAAATGCAAGTTGGCTCCAGTGTTATTATGCCACTATCTAAATCATGTCCCAGTGCAGGTATTACCGGAATACTGTCTAATTTTTGAGTACACATTTCATCAGTATATGCTTTTCCACCACAAGAATTGCAACTCCAATACTCTTCAAACCCTGATTTTAAACAAGTTGCTGGTTTAGTTATGTGATGTGCTACATAGTGAACCTCTTCTGTTAATGATCCCCATCTATCAGAATCATTGAATCCATTAATTTTTTTCCAATCAACTAACGTTCCTTCATAATGAATTGCGTCAATATATATCTCCTCTGTATTTGATATGTAACGGAAAAAGCACCTTTTACCAATTTTTTCCAGTGTCAATGGAAGATAAATATTTTTCAATCCAGTGCAATTATAAAACGCTCTTTCTCCTAAATTAACAAGATTTTTTGACATTTTAACATATGTTAATTTCTTACAATTATAAAAAGCTCGCATCCCGATGTCTGTTATAGTATCTGGAATAGCAATCTTTTCCAAAGAACTACAACCTTCAAAGGCAAATCCATTTATTTTTATCACTCCATCTGGAATCGTAACTTTCTTAATGTTAACACAATTTTCAAAAGCACTCTGTCCTATTAGCTTTATAGAATTTCCAAAACTAACATTCTCTAGATTTTTAAAATCTTCAAAAGAACACATTCCAACACTTGTCACACCATTTTCGATTATTACACTTGAAATATTATTAGCATATGGAAACCATGGCGTATATTTCGCCCCATTATAATTTTCCATATCACCATTGCCGCTAATAACTAATGTATCATCCATTCCATCCTCATTAGAATCAACAATTTTCCATTTAATATTACTTTGATCGGTATCTTCAGTCACAGTATTCTTGTCATCAACAAATACCTGAGTTTCTGGATCAGTTTCATCTTCTATCTCTTCTTCATTAACAAAATCTTCACTCTCACCATCTGAAAATCCTACAAAATCCTCTGAGCCTTGATCTATTTCCGGTACAGATTCTTTCACGTCTTCAACAGATTCTTCAGTTACATCTTCTGTAATCTCTTCCCCATCAGAGAATCCATCTTCCTGCACAATCTCTTCCGCTGCAAATACATTACCAGACATTCCGGAAAATACTATTGCAGATGATAACAATACTGCTAAAATCCTTTTCTTCCTCATACTTCTTTTCCTCCTAAAAATAAAAGCACTACTCACCGGAATACACTTCAGGCAAGTAATGCTTTTCACGTTCAATTGCAACTGGCTACCATTTTACAGGCCCTATAGCTTTGCGCCGTAGCCTTTCGACTACTTTGCCTGATATTCGGTTTTTGCTTGATTTATATAAGCAAAATTATACGCTTATGGTATGGGAAAGTCAACAAATACATGGTACAGTTTGGTCTTATATTGGATGTTTTTCATAAATTTTTATGGTATTTTGGGGATGGTGGTGTTATACTTGAGGAAAATAGATTGTGGTAACGTTATTAATGAAAAGGAGCATCTTATATGGGCGAAATAACAATCTCCAAAATATTTGAGCAAAATATAAATGGCGAAACCAAACGCTTTTTTCGAGAATATCGTATTACCTGCGAGCAGCTTACAGAAAGTACAAGATTTTGTCATAAATACAATCAAAATTGTTTTGTGTGTTCTTTAAAATTTGAACAGTTCCCAAAAAAGGGTGAAAATATTGCCTACTGCGAAGGCTCCAACACTACACTTGTATCTAAAGCAAAAGAAAATAAACCAATAACAATTATTAAGCGTAAAAAGAAATGTCCAAATGTCGAACACCTAAAAAAAATTGATCCAACGAAACCCATAGTACAACTTGAAACGGCCAAAAAGTTAGCTCGTATTAAGCCTTCAGCTATTACGCATAAAAGCTCTAATATTTTTGAACGTCACCCGAATGCTAAAATTGTGCCAAACGTTGCCCCTAAACCAAATTTGTCTCCAAGCAAAAAAAGGCACAAAAAGAAGAATAACAGCGTAAGCAACAATACATCTTCACCGGTTGGAAGAACATTAACAACTTCTCCTAAATATGCTTTTACCAAAATGAAAATCCATCGATCCAGAAAAAAAAATAGATATACTATATCTCCTCAAAAATATAGCACTTGCTGGAGATGCGGTGCCCCTTGTTATGGTGGAACACATTACTGTTTTGAACATCTGAAAGAAAACAACGAATATTAATACCTGTTATAAAAATACATAATGGAGGTTCCAACCGTGAAAAGCAATTCCGTTTACCAAAAGAAGAAGCCTCGCATGTATGATGGTAGGAAAAGTGTTTTGCATGTGCCTGATAGTGGATGCAACTTCTATAAAACACGAAAAACTGGAAGACTGGGATCAACTGTGAAAATTATATAGTAGATAAAAAATCTTGCAAACTTGACAGCAAAATATGTATAGATTCTTCTCGTTGTCCATTTTACAAAAGAAAGAAGCCAACAAAGAAATAATTACTGCAATTCCTAATGTTGATACTCTGCCTGGATCAAGCTTCCCAGGAATATTATATATCAGCCACACAGAGCCACGATAAATCAAAGGCGATACAGTATAAAAATCGCCCCTTTCAAATCCTTATATTTACTGGCTTCTCAGAGAGTCAAAATAAAGTCGAACCGTATCGAAAAAAGTCAATGTTTATAAGGGTTTACGGAATTTTAGCAGTGAAATTTTGTACAATTTTTGTTATTTATTTAACAATCTATTCCTACACAAACCCTTTAAAAATAAGGATTTATACGATATCATGGTCGATACCTTGAAACACTTGCAAGTACATGCAATCCCTTATAAATACTGCTATCTCAACGCTTCAAAATGTGAATATATTGTTATTTTTTTAACAATATATTTAAAGGGGAGGGGGTACTTTTTACTAGCCATAAAACAACTACTACTGCTACCCAGGGGGGGTACTTATAAACTCTGGAATTTTTACATGCCCCGATCAAATCCACCGCTGTATATACCGTAGAAATTATTTCCCAATCTGGCAGCAGGGCGAAAAAAGAGAGACCATTTCTGATCCCTCTTCATTCATATCTTATGAATAGAACGTTAATGATACAACTTTTCCATTTGTTACTTTAAGAGTCACCATAAGACCATTCAATTTCTTACAGCATTTCAAAGCTTCATATTTTTTTGCAGGTATTCTACCATATTCATCTGTCCAATAATATTTGGTCTTAGATGTTAATTTGAACGTCTTCTTACCGTACTTCACAAAGTTTTTCTTGTTAAATTTCAATGATGCTTTGTTGCTCTTCATAAATGAGCCATAAAATGTAATAGACTTACTGGTGTATTTCACTTTTTTAGTTCCAGGCTGCCAGGAACCATATTTCTTACCGCCCTTTGTACGGTTAAGCACAGTTCCATAATAATAAGTGCCCTTCTTTGATGCAGCTTGTACTTGCTCTATATTGGAGCAACTAAATATGATACCAACTACAAACACTGCGAGGATAAATTTACTGAATCTTTCTTTCCATGTTGATTTCTTCATCTGCTTCAGCCTCCTTTTAAGGTACTTCGTTTGCATGTATCATCAGTCCTGTTGAAAGGACTTTTATAAGATTTATATTACGTCCGGTCAATGCAGAAGTCAATCCACAAAAGGCGAAAAAATAGGGCAATTACACAGCTTCCTGCATAACTACCCTATTATTATTCTATACCCAGTTTCAACGCTCCGGTAACCCCAGACACCTAAAGCATATTTCCAAAAAATCCATAAAAGAGAGTGCGCATATAGTCTTGGATCATATATCATGGATCATACATACGACCCATATAATTTATGACCCCATATATCCTTAAGCCTAGCATGATACAATGTAACCTTTAAAGCTTATAATTCCAAAGGCTTCCAATTCAAGCATATGTAAACTCTATTTTGTGGATTTTGTGTGAGATTGAAATGTTAAAAGCCCAGGCACTCGCCCAGGCTTTTATAGTGTGTTACTCTTCTATAGTTGGCTTCGGCATTGATATAAGCTCCTTCAGCTCATCAATTGTGTAACCATTGGAATCCATGAGATCCGCAAGAGCTGTAAGCTGGGCTGCACGTTCGGCTTTCTTCCGCTCTGCATCCATGTCTTTAGGAATCACCTTGCAAACAATTTCTCCTGTTTCCGGATCAGTATGCACAGAGAAGTCATTTTCTCTAAAAATTCGTTTCATCCGCAAATACTCTTCAGAATGTTGCTTTTTCTTATGTACAAGTGGCTTACTTGTAATCCAGGGTGTCTTGGACGGTACTGCAAATACACAGCCCTGTAATTCATCATTTTGTTCCATAATATCTCCCTCTCAATCTGTTATCTCAACTTTCCAGTTCATCATAGCTTCATACACACTGTATGGAATCTTGTCCTTGTATCTCTTTGCAGTGTCCTTGATGTATTGTTCCTTATACTCTTTATACTTCTGAAATGCTTCTTCCGGTGTTTTGAAAGTACCAAGTTTAATGCTCTTGCTACTTACCGCCATACATGCCCGATAACAAGTAATTCCATTCTTTTCTTCCTTATATACACCTAAAGGAAGTTCACCTCTATTTGCTTTTCCATTCGTAAACAGTGTATTAATAAATCCCGGAACCAAGCAACAAGTATCAGGACTATATTGCTTATTGCCTTTATAAAGAATATCCTTATCAAGATTCAGATTACTGCCTCCATAATTATTTTTCTCATACCAGTACCTAAAATTACTGAAGTTTTTCCATTCTTCTGAAACTATGCATCCTATATATTCAGGATATTTTTCATGTACTTTAGTGCTATAGCAACGGTGTAACATACCATGCCATTTATTATATGCTGTAGAATCCGTGTCTACATCTTCACAGCCCCAATAACCAACTCCACAAACAGTCGGCTTATACCTTTTAGCAGACCATTCCTTATTTTTATATCTAATATCGTTCATTACCTGTACAATATACTCTTCCGAATCATCACCTGTTCTTTTATAATGATCTCGTACCTGTGCATTCTGCTCTCTGGTAAGTGGATAAAGGTCTTTATAATAAAGATTTGACTTATTATTACCCCTATGCCAAATATAAGTATTGTTCACGCAATCAGGATTTTCTATAAATGTCTCAACAATCAGACGTTCTGCACCTATAAATACTTGTTGAAATTTCCATTTACCGTCTTTGAATATGTTCTTGCTGAAAGAATATACCAAACCACCATCTTTACTTCTTTTATACGTGATACCATTAAGCAAATTATACTTACCTTTACTTTTTCGTATCATTCTTCCATAGTAGGAAAGCCAGGTGTCCTTACAATTCAGTAATTTTACAAATATTTCATCCTCGCCCAGTAATTCAATATCAAGCCCAGTCTGAGATAAATCAAGAATTCTTTCAGGCTTAATCTGCTTATACTGCCGTTTCTGTAATATAACCATATTGGGATCAAAGGTATCTGTTACTGTTTTCTTCTGTAATTTCTTCTCCCTGCGATCCAACCAAGTACAATACTTACACTTTGATCTGTATGCTTTCTTACCATTTGGTCTGATCTCCATACGGAATCTGCTTAGAGGTAATTCTTCCCCACATCGGCAGCAGACCTTTGTAGCTTCTGCCATGACCTCCTGAACGCTCTTGTCTTCAATATTTTGTTTTGTAATTTTCTTATCATCTAACATAAGTCTCCTTTCGTTCTAAGCAAAAAAGACAGTCATATCTTGACTGCCCTTCTGCCCTGACTTTATTTATGAGTGCTGCCAGGTGGCACTGATACATAATATAAAAACACATACCCCATTAAGGGCTTGCGATTTCTTGCATTGTAGGGGAGTAACAAAACGTGACACCCTTTCAAGCCTTTTTCACATATTCAATTTTTCTAAACAGTGGCTCTATCTCTTTTAGCTGATAGTTCACCTTTTTATTTCCTGCATCTGTCTCTTGAATGTACATCACTGTTCCCAGTACACCAATCACAGAATACAGCTTACCGGAATCTGATACGATCTCGCCCCGGCGTATTACATTTTTATCCATATCTGGTCTTATTCCTTTCTGAAATTGTCCCATAAAATCACAGTTTTATAGTTTGCTCTATAGTAATGCTTTAAAACGCATTATACGGCTCAAATTTCGATTTTAATTCTATTAGTAGGGAAATTGTTGTCTGAAATGAAATAAACGAAATTTAGCCCATACACAGCGTTATTCACTGTGCATAGGATAATAAAAGAGGATGACACATATTTGCGCTCATAAATGAACACTAAAATAAGCCCACGAGCAACACATCAAAAACTCATGGACTTATTCAGGTATTCATATTTAATTTTAAACAAAAAAATAACCACAGATAAAATCTCTGTGATTTTGTGAATTTTCTGTGAAATCTTATTAAATTTACCACATTTGCAGGCTCATCCTCCTATAAATATATTTTGTCACTTATAAGAAATGATTACCTTTTTTACTTTTGATTGCCTTTTTGATTACCTTTCTATTTTTCATTAAAACAGAAAGTCCGCAAACCCTTGATTTTACTGCATTAATCGGGGCAACAGGATTTGAACCTGCGACCTCACGGCCCCCAGCCGTGCGCGCTACCAAGCTACGCCATACCCCGCGAACAGTTGATATTGTATCAAATGTTATAATAAAAATCAACAGTTTTTTCAAAAAACAAATTAAAATCGTCTGTAAGTGTTACTGTGAACGGAGCAGACGGGTAACCCATGTATAACGCCCCTATCCAATTATGAAAGAACCTTGAACGTAGGTAAAACTGCAATTTTATTGAGAAAAATCACAGAAATCAAAGTTTTCGTCCATATTTCTCCCATATACCAAAAGACCTTGACAGCTGGTTTTCCCAGTCCATCAAGGTCAGTTTTTATGCTTGGACAAATTTCTATTGATTGGGAGTTTTGCCCTTTAACAGGATATTTTACTTTGCCTGTTAACAATTATATTAATGCTGTGCATTAATATAATTAACAAGTCCTTCCGCCTTAATGATCTTCTGCATAAATTCCGGGAAGGCCTGCCCTTTAAATTCAGTTCCTTTGGTGCGATTGTAGATCATACCAGAATCAAAATCCACCTCTACCTCATCCCCCTCATCAATGCCCTTGCTTGCTTCCGGACACTCAATGATCGGAAGTCCAATGTTGATTGCATTTCTGTAAAAAATTCTGGCAAATGTCTCTGCGATAACACAGCTGACACCAGCTGCCTTAATAGCGATCGGCGCATGTTCACGGGAAGAACCGCAGCCAAAATTCTTAGTTGCTACAATAATATCACCCTTCTGTACTCTTTTTACAAAAGTATTATCAATATCCTCCATGCAATGAGTTGCCAGTTCTGCCGGGTCTGAAGAATTCAGATAACGTGCCGGAATAATAACATCTGTATCAACATTATCTCCATATTTAAAAGCTCTGCCTTTTGCCTGCATGATAAGTACTCCTCCTTATAATCCTAATTCTTCCGGTGCACAAATATAACCGGTTACTGCACTTGCTGCAGCTACTGCCGGGCTTGCCAGGTAAACTTCAGACTCCACATGTCCCATACGTCCTACAAAGTTGCGGTTAGTAGTAGAAATGCAGCGCTCACCAGCGGCCAGAATACCCATGTATCCACCAAGGCACGGTCCACAGGTAGGTGTACTTACAACTGCTCCAGCCTCAATGAAAATCTTAAGAAGCCCCTCTTCCATTGCCTGCAGATAAATTGCCTGAGTCGCAGGAATCACAATACAGCGAAGCCCTTTCTTAACCTTGCGTCCCTTCAGAATCTGAGCTGCAACACGAAGGTCGTCAATACGGCCATTCGTACAGGATCCGATTACAGACTGGTCTACAACAACCGGCTCTCCAATCTCAGAAATGGTCTTAGTGTTCTCTGGTAAATGAGGGAACGCAACGGTTGGTTCCAATGTGCTAAGATCAATTGTGTACTCAGCTTCATAAACAGCATCCTCATCAGCCTCGTATGCTGTATACGGGCGCTTGGAATGCTCTTTCATATATTCGATTGCAAGATCATCAACCGGGAAAATCCCATTCTTTCCGCCAGCCTCAATTGCCATATTAGCAATAGTAAAACGGTCGTCCATAGACAGGTTTTTAATTCCCTCTCCCACGAACTCCATAGATTTATAAAGAGCTCCGTCCACGCCGATCATTCCAATGATATGTAAGATCACATCCTTACCGCTTACCCATTTTTTCGGTTTGCCAACGATGTTAAATTTAATGGCAGACGGTACCTTAAACCATGCTTTTCCTGTAGCCATGCCAGCTGCCATATCAGTACTTCCGACACCAGTGGAAAAAGCTCCAAGAGCTCCATATGTACAGGTGTGTGAATCAGCTCCGATAATCACATCGCCTGCAACTGTAAGACCCTTTTCCGGAAGGAGCGCATGCTCAATTCCCATCTGTCCTACATCAAAATAATTGGTGATATCGTGGCGACAGGCAAATTCACGAACACATTTACAGTGCTCAGCAGACTTAATATCCTTATTCGGAATAAAGTGATCCATTACCAGTGCAATTTTATCTTTGTCAAATACGGTATCTACTGTCATCTTATCCATCTCATGGATAGCTACCGGAGAAGTGATATCGTTTCCAAGAACAAGGTCAAGCTGTGCCTCTATAAGCTGTCCTGCTTCTACATGATCCAGACCTGCATGCGCTGCCAGGATCTTCTGAGTCATTGTCATTCCCATTTTAGTATTCCTCCTGATTCATTGTATGTTGATATTTTAGCACACTTTCTGTTATAATAAAAATACATATTAATCATAGTTATTATAATTTGTAGTTATATTTCACTGTTTACTGGTGCTATTCTGTAAGGTATTATTTTGAGCGTAGTTCACAAAAACCTGAGAAACTTGGCGAAAAATCATTCGAATGCGTGATTTTTGTACATTGTAAGATATGTTGTCATGGACAAGGGTAAGCAATATTGTTATATATTCAGGAGGAATTTATGCAGGAAAATCTGTCTCTTTATCATATATTTTACACAGTCAGCCGCACTGGCAATATCTCAACTGCTGCTAAGGAGCTGTACATCAGCCAGCCTGCCATCAGCCGCGCCATTAAGAAGCTGGAAAGCAATCTGGACACCACTCTTTTCAAGCGCAGTTCCCGAGGCGTAACACTCACTCCTGACGGTCAGATTCTATATGAAAAAGTAAAAGGAGCCTTCGACCTTCTTTCCGAAGGAGAGGATTCCATTCTTCACAATCGTTCCAGAGAGATTCCCAGGCTGCGCATCGGTGCCAGCACCACTTTATGCAAATATGTACTTATGCCCAGGCTGAAAGATTTCATAGCTGCCAATCCGCAAATCCGTATTACAATCTCCTGCCAGTCCACCTACCAGACCCTGAAACTTCTTGAAGAAGACAAAATAGACATCGGCCTGATCGGACGACCGCAGAAGCTATCCGGATACGAATTTTCGCCCCTGTTGCAGATCCAGGATACCTTTGTCGCTACACACCAATACCTGGAGAATCAGCACCAGCTTTTTCCATCAGAACCCCTTCAGCACACTGCTACTTTCATGCTTCTTGACGAACAGAATATAACCAGACAGTCCGTCAATACCATGCTTCATGAGCACCAGATGCAGCTTGGTCACATTCTGGAAGTCAGTTCCATGGATCTTTTAATCCAGTTTGCACAGGTGGGCTTGGGAATTGCCTGTGTGATCAAAGAATTTGTGCAAAATGATCTTGATAAAGAAATACTTGTGGAAGCGCCTCTGGGGCTGACTTTCCCATCAAGGGAAATCGGATTTGTATGCAAGAAAGGGAGCGAAAATCAGAAGCTTCTGACACAACTGGCAGAAATCTAGAGAAATTCCGCTTCGCTACACCGAAGTAGCGCAAAAAAATCCGGGTTTCCCCGGATTTTTACGGGTCCCTTCGGCTCCGCTTCGCTACACCGAAGTAGCGCAAAAAAAATCCGGGTTTCCCCGGATTTTTTTTGCTTAGTTATTAATAAGCTTATCTTCGCCGTTCCAGCTGTAGAGTTTACGGATTTCTTCGCCAACTTTCTCAGATGGATGCTCAGAAGCTTTCTTTCTCATAGCTTTGAAATGAACCTGACGTCCAGCTGGGCTCATATCAAGCAGGAAGTCTTTTGCGAAAGTACCATCCTGGATATCGGAAAGGATTTTCTTCATTGCTTTCTTTGTATCTTCTGTAATGATCTTCGGTCCTGTGATGTAGTCACCGTACTCAGCTGTGTTGGAGATGGAATATCTCATTCCAGCGAAGCCTGACTGATAAATCAGGTCTACGATCAGCTTCATTTCGTGGATACACTCGAAGTATGCATTTCTTGGGTCATAACCAGCCTCGCAAAGAGTCTCGAAACCAGCCTGCATAAGTGCACAAACACCACCGCAAAGTACTGCCTGCTCTCCAAAAAGGTCTGTCTCTGTCTCTGTACGGAATGTAGTCTCAAGAAGTCCTGCTCTTGCACCACCAATAGCAAGTCCGTATGCAAGTGCTTTGTCAAGTGCTTTTCCTGTGTAATCCTGCTCAACAGCTACCAGACAAGGAGTTCCTTTGCCAGCCTGATACTCGCTTCTTACTGTATGTCCTGGTGCTTTTGGAGCAATCATGGTAACATCTACATTCTTTGGCGGAACAATACATCCGAAATGAATGTTGAAACCATGAGCAAACATAAGCATATTGCCTTCCTCAAGGTTTGGCTCGATATCTTTCTTATACATATCAGCCTGTTTCTCATCATTGATCAGAATCATGATGATATCAGCCTTCTTTGCAGCCTCAGCTGCTGTATATACTTTAAATCCCTGCTCTTCAGCTCTCTTCCAGGATTTGCTGCCTTCGTAAAGACCGATAATGA
>ERZ1106969.573-NODE-573-length-36764-cov-43.364951_pt1 | contig 36764 bp, 30 predicted proteins | sample MGYA00403685_ERZ1106969 | MGnify/ENA primary metagenome ERZ1106969 (study PRJEB35170, sample SAMEA104062416) | human gut metagenome | biome: human gut; feature: human-associated habitat; material: faeces | place: Denmark | collected 2012-05-18 ... | reverse complement strand
TAGGAAAAAGAGGCTGGCACCTCAACGATTTTTCAATCGTTAAAGCGACAGCCCCTTTTAATATACTCTGCAACACTCAGAGTTAAATATTAATATTATATATTATTCAGCATCTACAGGTGCTTCTGCTGTCTCTTCTGACTCCTCATCTGCAAGAAGTGCCTTCATGCTAAGGCTTATCTTCTTCTCAGCTTCATTAAGATCAACAACCTTAGCTTCAATCTTCTGACCGATAGCTAATACATCTGATGGCTTATTGATATGCTCTTTAGCAATCTGAGATACATGAAGTAATGCATCGATTCCATCTTCAAGCTGAACAAATGCACCAAAATCTGTCATTCTTGCAACTGTTCCTGTTACAACATTACCTATTGCATACTTAACTGCTGCATTGTTCCATGGGTTAAGATCTGGATACTTAACACTTAAAGCAATCTTATCGCCATTGATTTCTTTGATAAAGCACTTAACTGAATCGCCAACTTTATATACCTTCTTAGGATTCTCTGTTCTGCCCCAAGACATTTCAGAGATATGAAGAAGACCATCTACTCCACCAAGGTCGATGAATGCACCAAAATCAGTAACATTCTTAACTGTACCTTCGATTGTATCTCCTTCTTTAATCTTAGATAAAAGTTCCTTCTGAGCTTCAAGCTTCTTAGCAACGATAAGCTGCTTGCAGTCACCGATTATCTTCTTGTTCTTAGGATCATATTCTGTTAATACAAATGATACTTCCTTACCGTTGTATACAGATAAATCCTTAACATATGTGTCTGAAACAAGGCTTGCTGGAATGAATACTCTTGCTTCATCTATAATAACCTCAAGACCACCCTTAATTGGTCTGTTAACCTTAGCTGTTAATACTTCCTTATTGTTAAATGCTTCTTCAAGCTTCTTGCTTCCGGCATCAGCAACAAGTCTCTTGTATGTAAGAAGAACCTGTCCTTCACCATCATTCATCTTAACAATCTTAACATTCATAGTATCGCCAGGGTTGATTACTGTTGTCATATCTACACCTGGTGTTGATGTGTACTCAGCACGTGTAAGAATACCGTCTGCCTTGTAGCCAATGTTAAGTACAGCCTGATCAGGCTTAACATCTATAACAGTACCTTCAACTACATCTCCTGCATGAAAATTTTTTAATTCTTCGTCATTAAACATCTGTTCAAAAGTAAGTTCTGACATTATTGTAAACCTCCTCAATGATATTGTTTGGGGTCGATGCCCCTGCTGTAATACCTATGCAGTCTGCCATGCCCAGTTTATCAATATCCAGGTCATTAAGCGTCTGAATGTAAAATGTATTATTACATTCATTTTTACAAATCTCATACAGTTTTCGCGTGTTGGAACTGCTCTTGCCTCCGATTACAATCATCGCATCTGCTTTTCTAGCAATTTCACTGGCTTCCGCCTGACGTTCTTCGGTAGCATTACAAATTGTATTACGAATGCTAATATTATATCCCTTTTCGGATATAATTTCAACTAATTCTTGAAATTTCTTGTAATTAAATGTCGTTTGTGATACTATACAGACTTCTTTATCTTTTTTTAGTTCTATTTTCTTTGCTTTTTCTTCTGTATCAATAACAATTACAGGTGTCTCTGACCAGCCGCAAATCCCTTCAACCTCAGGATGATTCTCATTTCCGATAACAATAATCTGCTTACCGTTATGGCTCTCCTCTTTCACTATTTTGTGGATTTTCAGAACAAAAGGGCAGGTTGCATCAACTATATTAACTCCTCTGCCAACCAATTCATCATAAGCTTTCTTTGACACACCATGTGAACGTATAATAACCGTTGAATCTTTTCCAAGGCATAAATCATTGTCAAAAATATCATCAATAACTTTAACACCTTTACTTTCAAGGTCTTTTACAACTTCCTCATTATGAATTATAGGACCATAAGTATATACGTTATTATTTCCCACCTGATTATAAACAGTATCTATTGCTCTATGAACACCAAAACAAAATCCCGCTGTTTTAGCAAGAATAACCTCTTTCACGTCAATCCTCATTTCTTAACATTAATAATTCTAAAGACTCTTTTTATCTTCAATTATTTTTTTGATTGTATTTATAACTTCCTCAATTCCCATATCGGATGTATCCACCAATACAGCATCATCAGCCTTACGCAGAGGTGATATTTCTCTGTGCATATCCTGATAGTCCCTGCTTTCAATATCTTTCTTTATTTCTTCATAATCACATTTTTCGCCTTTTTCTACAAGCTCATCATATCTTCTCTTTGACCTGGCTTCTGTACTTGCAGTAAGATATATTTTAACAAATGCATCAGGAAGTACAGTTGTTCCTATATCTCTTCCATCCATTAACACATCTGTGCTCTTTGCAAGATTACGCTGTAATTCAACCAGCTTTGAACGTACTGCTGCATACTTTGATGTCTTTGAAGCCATTTTGCCTGTTTCCTCTGTTCTGAGTAAAGAAGTGACATTAACTCCGTTAAGGATAACCTGCTGTGCTCCATCCTTATACTCTATAACAATATCCACATTCTTAACAGCTTCATTTATCATTTCCTCATTATCAGGATCTATTCCATTCTGAGAAAAATAAACAGCCATGGCTCTATACATTGCTCCTGTATCTACATAAATATAGCCCATTTCCTTTGATAACATTTTAGCTATTGTGCTTTTACCTGCTCCGGCAGGTCCATCGATTGCAACTGAATATGACATTTTATTTCTCCTTATCCTTTATATTAAATCATTTTTATTTTAGCATTTTATCATTTCGTATTTAATAATTTTATATCTTATCATTTTATGTTAGAAGCCGCAGCATACGCGCTTGACCACGCGACCTGAAGGTTAAATCCTCCTGTAACCGCATCCACATCAAGTACTTCTCCCGCAAAATATACATTCTTAACAAGCTTCGATTCCATTGTTGAAGGATTAATTTCCTTTACGTTAACTCCGCCCTGGGTAATTATCGCCTCGTTAAACCCTCTCAACGCTGTAAGTGTAAGCGTAAAATCCTTTAACAGGTTCACAAGCCTCTGCCTTTCTTCTTTGCTTATTGAATTAACCTTTTTATCAGATTCTATTCCTGATAAATCTATCACAACAGGAATAAGCTTTTTAGGAAGCAGTTTGTCCAATGAATTCTTAAACGATTTATTCTTCTCTTCTGAAAAATCCCTTACAATTCTTTCATCAAGCTGTTCATGTGTCAAAGCAGGCTTTAAATCAATATGAAGTGTCAGCGGCTTATTTTTAATAATAGGTGCCGCATAACTGCTTGCACTAAGTACTGCAGGTCCGCTAACTCCAAAATGTGTAAACAGCATTTCACCAAACTGCGAATAAATGCTTTTATCATTATCTTTAATATCAACAAAGACATTCTTAAGACTGAGTCCCTGAAGTTCTTTAACCCATTCTTCCTTGGCTGTAAACGGTACAAGTGCCGGACTTAAACTTGTTATTGTATGTCCCAGCTCTTTTGCAAATCTGTAACCGTCACCTGTGGAGCCTGTCTGTGGATATGATTTTCCACCTGTTGCTATTATAACATAGTCTCCTTTATAAAACTTTGTCCTGCCTGTATTGGTATTCTTTACCTGTACACCGTCAAAGCTGTTATTTTCAGTCTTTATTCCGGTAACTTCACTAAAAAGTTCTACCGTAACCCCAAGTCTTTTTAATTCACGACTCAGGGCGCTTATAACATTCGATGAGTGGTCTGACTCCGGAAATACTCTGTTTCCCCTTTCAACCTTGAATTTAAGTCCAAGTTCGTCAAAAAATCCCATAACATCATAATTTGAAAATCTGTTAAATGCACTGTACATAAATTTAACATTAGTTACAATTGAATTTCTTATATCTTCTTCATCGCCGGCATTAGTGAAATTGCATCTTCCCTTTCCGGTTATAAAAAGCTTTTTCCCAAGTTTCTCATTCTTTTCAAAAAGCCATACTTCATTTTCATTTCTTGCAGCTGTAATAGCAGCCATCATGCCTGCCGCTCCACCGCCTACAACAATTACTTTGCTCATCAGTTAAAATCCTTTTTATTTAATTTATCAAGCTGTGATATTACTTCTGTATCTACATAATTAATATCATCATCTTCGGTATATCTGTAATCATCCAACGATTTCTTGATATTTTCTATATTATTAACAACATTTTTATTATTCTTAATACACATTGAAACAATAAGCGCATTAATTATACTTAAAGGCGCAACCAACGAATCTGCTATTGATGCCATATCACTTTTGGCAAACAGATTACATGATGAATACATATTCATAGGAGAATGTTTGCTGTCTGTTATTGAAATAACCCTTGCATTCTTATTATTAGCAAATTCCATAGCCTTTAAAGTTCTCATTGAATACCTTGGAAAACTGATTCCGATAACAACATCATTTTCCCCGACATGAATTAACTGTTCAAACAATTCATTGGTATTGCCGCTTTCTACCATAAAAACATTCTTTCTTACCACTCTTAGGTAATATGCAAGAAATGCCGCAAGTGGTGCGCAGCTTCTTACACCGATAACATATAAATTATCCGCATTAAGTATATCATCCACAGCCATACTAAACACCTTACTGTCAAGATTAGATAACGTATGTTCTATATTCTTTATATCCATCGTCATAACATTATACGGTATTGTTTCAGTATCCATACTGCTGTTAGATATATCTATTTTCTCATATGAATACAGTTTGTCCTTAACAATGGCCTCCAGTGCTTTCTGTAATGCAGGATAGCCGCTTAAACCTATGGCAGCCGGAAAACGCACAACCGTTGACTCACTTACACCTGCTTTATTTCCTAACTGTGTTGCCGTGTAAAATGCACATTTTTCATAATGCTTAAGAATATAATCAGCTATCTTTTTATGTCCCTTACTAAGCTTTTCTCTTCTGACCCTTATACACTCTAAAATATCCACTTCACTCATATATAACCTCAATGACAATATTTAATGCAAATATAAATTATGTGCCCATAATTCTACCTGAAATGTCTTTTTTTACATTTGGGAGCACCTATTATTTCTGAAACAATGATACTCTCTTTTAATTTATCCCGTGATAATGAATATCTCTTTATTAAACCGGAAGAACAACTGTTATTTTCTGTTGTTACAACCATTTCATTATCACAGGCATCAGGAAAAGTATTTATATTTTCCGTTTCATCTTTACAGCCTTCAATATCGCAATCGTTAAGTTCACGTCTGTTTTCGTAAAAATGTTTTCTTAAACCTGATTTTCCTAAATTTGATTTTATTGAGCCTGATTTATCTGAACGAATTTTTCCTGAGCTTTTATTAATCATTAAGCTCACCCTCTTTTAAATTGCCTGTTACACTTTCTCCGGCTATCTGTTCTCTCATCCTTGTATCGGCTTTAATATTCTGCATATCATAATAATCCATTATGCCCATTTTGCCTTCACGAAGTGCATATGCAAGTGCCTTTGGAACCTCAGCTTCAGCCTCAACAACATAAGCTCTCATTTCCTGTTCCTTGGCAACCGCCATAGCTCTTCTTTCCTCAGCCTTAGCCTGTGCTATATTCTTATCAGCCTCAGCCTGTAAGCTCTGCAAATGTGCACCTATATTTCTTCCGACATCTATATCTGCAATATCTATAGACAAAATCTCATAGGCAGTTCCTGCATCAAGTCCTTTGCTTAATACAAGCTTAGATATGTCATCAGGATTCTCAAGAACGCTCTTGTGTGAATCCGCAGAACCAACTGTTGTAACAATACCTTCACCAATTCTTGCAAGTATTGTCGACTCACCTGCTCCACCTACAAGTCTCTCAAGATTAGTTCTTACAGTAACTCTCGCCTTTACCAAAAGTTCAATACCATCTTTTGCGACTGCTGAAATATTAGGTGTTTCAATAACCTTAGGATTAACGCTCATTTTTACAGCCTCAAGCACATCTCTTCCTGCAAGGTCAATTGCAGCTGCCTTCTCAAATGGAAGCTCTATGCCTGCTCTCTCTGATGCTATTAATGCATCAACAACGCCATCAACATTACCACCTGCGAGATAATGTGCTTCAAGCTGATTAGAACTTAACTTAATACCTGCTTTTGTTGCCTTTATCAAAGGCATAACAATTCTTGCAGGAATTACTCTTCTAAGTCTCATACCGACAAGGTTGAACACATTAAGCTTAACACCGGCAGCTAACGCTGATATCCATAATCCAACAGGAACAAATGTAAAAAACAATATTAATAATAAAACCACCACACAAGAAATTGCAATTTCTAAAGTCATAAATAATTCCCCCTATATTTATATTTTTATAATCCGGACATTCTAAGTCCTAAACTATTATTGCATGAACTTTCCAATATTATTTTTCTTCGTCACTAATAAATAATTCTTTAAAATATGGAAGTTCACATATCCAGTCGCAGAATTCATGCCACTCAGCAAGCTTATGATTTCTTCTTGAATAATACATAGAAACAAGATTTTCATAATTAAATGTGCATGTACGCATCTGGTTATAGCTTTCAGGCAAAAGCTGTATCATGCTGTACCAAAGTTCTTTATCTTTTGTTTCTATAAATTTAGTTCTGAGTTCCTCAAGAAAATCAATATTTTTCTGCATCATTTCTTTTGTTGCTTCATTCATATGGTCTGTACTGAAATCTTCCATGCCAAATGGTTTGCTGTGTATTTTATGCATAGTACTTGTAGAGTTAGCAACTGTTCCAACTTTGTATGTATCGTATTCCTTCCACCAGTATAAAGGTGCTGTTATATCAACAGTTACAAAAATCTGTCTTATAAACTTTCTGTGGTCTGAACCGGCCTTGCATAATCTCTTAGCCAGGTCTAAATCATTAGGTCCAAACTTAAACACTCCGTCTACTATTTCACTATCACCTCTGCTCCAGCTATTAAGTGGATTTCTTGCGCCTCTTATAGCATTATGCATGTTCATAACTTCGTATCTTTCAAGCTTAATCATCTTTACCCTAGTACCTCTCTTTTATATTTTACCTGATTATTATAGTACACTAAATTAGACTTAAAGTATATAGCAGATTAAAAAAATGAAGCAGATATCATATTCATTTGTAAACATGATATCTGCTTCTTTCATTACTAATTAATTCGATTTGAACAATTAAAATGTCAATGACACCTTAATTATTATAATTTAATTATACAGGATAAGCCTTATTTTCTGTATCAGCAGCCTTTGGGTCAACCTTTGTCTGCTGTGCTTCTCTGTACTTAAAGAAGTCTGTAGCAACCTGTGGGAATAATGCATAAGACAATACATCTTCATCCTGCTGCTTGTATTCCTGTACTACAGGATCATTCTTGAATTTCTCAAGCTGTGGCTCAATTAAGTCAGCTGGACGGCATGTGATAGGCTTTGTATCACCGATAGCCTTCTTCTGAACCTCTGGGTTAAATGGCTTGATTGTCTGACCAAATTCACCTGCAAGAACCTTCTTAGACTCCTTAGTAATCATCTTGTATCTCTCACCCTGTAATACATTAAGAACAGCCTGAGTACCAACAATCTGTGATGAAGGAGTAACAAGAGGTGGTTCACCATAGTCCTTACGAACTCTTGGGATTTCCTCTAATACATCTCTGTACTTATCTTCAGCGCCCGCATCCTTAAGCTGTGATACAAGGTTAGAAAGCATACCACCAGGAACCTGATAAAGTAATGTCTTGATATTAACACCAAGAACCTTAGTGTTCATAAGTCCACTCTTTAATGCTTCCTCACGCATTGGCTGGAAGTAATCTGCTATTTCAGCTAAAAGGTTCTGGTCAAGACCTGTATCATAAGGTGTTCCCTTAAATGTTTCAACCATAACCTCTGTAGCCGGCTGTGATGTTCCCATTGAGAATGGAGACATAGCTGTATCAATTATATCAGCACCTGCTTCAACAGCCTTTAAATATGTCATTGAAGCAACACCGGATGTATAATGTGTATGCATCTGGATAGGAAGTGATGAACCATCCTTTAATGCCTGTACAAGCTCTGTAGCTTTATATGGAAGTAAAAGTCCTGCCATATCCTTTATACATATAGAATCTGCACCCATATCCTCAATCTTCTTAGCTGTCTCTTTCCAGTAATCAAGAGTATACGCATCACCTAAAGTATATGAAAGGGCAATCTGTGCATGTCCTTTTTCCTTCTTTGCAGCCTTAACTGCTGTCTCTAAGTTTCTTAAATCATTAAAGCAGTCGAAAATACGGATAATATCAATACCGTTGGCAATTGACTTCTGTACGAAATACTCAACTACATCATCAGCATAATGATTGTATCCTAAAATATTCTGTCCTCTGAAAAGCATCTGAAGCTTAGTGTTCTTAAAACCATCTCTAAGTTTACGAAGTCTTTCCCATGGATCTTCCTTAAGGAATCTAAGAGAAGCATCAAATGTTGCTCCACCCCAGCACTCTACTGAATGATAACCAACCTTATCCATTTTATCAACGATAGGAAGCATCTGCTCTGTTGTCATTCTTGTAGCTATAAGAGACTGATGTGCATCACGCAAAACTGTCTCTGTAATCTTTAAAGGTTTTTTAACCTGTTCTGCCATTTTAATCCTCCTTACAAACTATATAACATTTATATAATTTTACATTCATCAAAAGTTGTATTTACTTAGTTTAACCTTTTACATAACTCCAAACATTGCCATAAATGTACCTGCTGCAACCGCTGTACCAATAACACCGGCAACATTAGGTCCCATAGCATGCATTAATAAGAAGTTAGAAGGATCTGCCTCAGCACCAACCTTCTGTGATACTCTGGCTGCCATTGGAACCGCTGAAACACCAGCTGAACCAATCAATGGATTTACTTTACCATGTGTAGCCTTGCACATAATCTTACCAAATACAACACCAGCTGCGGTACCAAAAGCAAACGCTATAAGACCAAGTGCAACAATCTTTAATGTATCAAGATTAAGGAATGCCTCAGCACTTGTTGTAGCACCTACAGATGTTCCAAGTATGATAACAACTATATACATAAGAGCATTTGAAGCTGTTTCTGTGAGCTGTTTAACAACTCCACTTTCCTTGAATAAGTTACCAAGCATAAGCATACCAACCAATGGTGCTGTTGTAGGAAGTATCATTACTACAACTATTGTAACAACTATAGGGAAAAGAATCTTTTCAAGCTTAGAAACAGGTCTTAACTGTTCCATCTTAATTTCTCTTTCCCGCTTAGTTGTTAAAAGCTTCATAATTGGTGGCTGTATAATAGGTACAAGTGACATGTAAGAATATGCTGCAACCGCTATAGGTCCCATATATTTTGTCTGTCCAAGTTTACCTGCAAGGAATATTGATGTAGGACCGTCTGCACCACCAATGATAGATATAGCTGCTGCTGCTTTATCCGGGAATCCCATAAATATAGCCATAATATAAGCAGCGAAAATACCAAACTGAGCTGCGGCTCCTAATAAAAAGCTTTTTGGATTGGCAATCAATGGACCGAAGTCTGTCATCGCGCCTACTCCAAGGAATATAAGTGAAGGTAATATACTCCACTCATCAAGTAAATAGAAATAATGTAACAAACCACCGACACCATTACTTGAATCTTCTATTGATAACATAATGTCAGGATAAAGATTAACAAGTAACATACCAAAAGAAATAGGTACTAAAAGCAGAGGTTCGTATTCTTTCTTTATTGCCAGATACATAAAAATCAATGCAATGACAACCATTAAATAATTGCCCCATGTAAGACCAAAAAATGCTGTCTGATGCACGAGGTTTCCCAATGTTGTTATAATATAACTCATTTTTACCTCCGTTAAAATAAGAATGTTCCGTAATAAAATTAATAATTATTCATTAATTCATAGAAACTAAAACTTTTCCTGTCTCAACGGAATCACCTACAGCACACTCAACTGTAGCAACTGTTCCATCCTGTGGTGCACAAATTTCGTTTTCCATCTTCATAGCTTCAAGAACTACTAATACATCACCCTTCTTAACTGCTGCTCCGGCCTGTGTATTAACCTTTAATATCTTACCCTGCATAGGTGCATTTACTTTAACTGCTCCCTGTGCTCCTGTTGCTGCCTTAGGTGCTGCTTTTGGAGCTGCCTTTGGTGCAACTGCCTTAGGTGCTGCACTTGCTGTGCTTCCTGTTCCTTCTTCTACAGTAACATCATATACGTTACCATTAACTGTTATTGTATAATTCTTCATGATTAATTCCTCCTATTAACTTTTCTGATAGAACGGACAACAAGTCCATCTGCAGATGTTCCTTCTGAAGCTGCTATAGCTGCTGTAATTACTGCTACAAGTTCAAGGTCATCAACCTCATTTTCTTCATTTGAAACAATCTGTGCTATTGCATTATCAACACCCTGTGATGAAGCATCAGCCTTAGCATTTTTATTTCCTTTATCTGACAGTTTATTGATGTACTTAAATAATGAAATTATAAATGATATGAATATAAGTACTATGAATACAGTTCCCATACCAATTAATGTATTCATAACAGCTTTGTACATCTTCTGTCCAACTGTATATGTAGGGTTTATAGCTCCACTTGTAAGCTTGTAATCATCATCAATAACAAACTCAAATGAAACGTCATCATTCTTCTCATAAGAAGCCTTAAGTGAAATAGTACATAAAGTACCTGTATCAGTACTTGTTGTAATAGAAATATTATTATCTATTGAAACAAGCTTTCCAAGTTCTTCTCTTGTGTTAACCCATCCGTTATAAAATTCTATTGTCTCGCTATCAATTCCTTCCGGATTGATAACGTATGCCTTATTATTAATCTTCTCAAGACCCTTGGCACTTTCAGCATCAGCCTGGATTGTATCTGAATCTGTCTTGTCAAGATATGTAACCATATCTTTTGCCCAAAGCTTCATATTATCACTGGCTAATTTAACTTTTTCTTCCTTAGCTTCCTGCTTTGCAGTACCGGAAGAAATCTGTCCGTTTCCAGAATCACAGGCTGTCATACATAATACACAGGCTAACATGCAGAATAACAATAAGAATTTTTTCAAATTAGTTTTCTTCATATTATCACCTCACACTAAACCGTTCCATGTTTCTTGCCCGGACGGTCCTCTCTCTTTGTGAACAGCATTTCAAATGCTGCCGCAAGATATTTTCTTGTATCTTCTGGATTAATAATAGTATCAACATATCCTCTTGCTGCTGCAGAAGAAATATCTGACTGTAATTTTGCATATTCTGATGCTTTCTCTGATATAACAGAAGCTACATCTTCTGCCTTTGAGATTTCATCTGCATACATAATCTTAGCAGCAAGTGAAGCATCCATCATTCCAACTGAAGCTGAAGGCCATGCATATGTCATATCAGCTCCAAGTGCCTTGGAATTCATAGAAACATAAGCACTTCCGTATGCTTCGCCTGTAATAACATTAACCTTAGGAACATCTGCATTAGCAAATGCGTATGTAAGCTTAGCAACTGCCTTTGCAATTGCCTTTTCTGAACGAAGTGTTGCCTCAAATCCTTTTACATTAGTAAATGAAACTAATGGAATTTCAAATGCGTTACAGAAGTTGATAAAGTCTACTGCCTTATAAGCACCATCTACAGTAAGAACTGCTTCATATTCTTTATCCTTCTTGCCCTCTTCGTCAAAAGTAGCTGTTCTGTTTGCAACTGCTCCGATTGTAACACCATCTATCTGGATAAATCCTGTTACCATCTCTTTTGCAAAATTCTCTTTAACTTCTACAAAAAGGCCATCATCTGATATATCTGAAAGAGCAAGTGCAGGGTCAGCAATCTCTGCCTCCAAATCGCTGCATACTCTGTTAAGATCATCCTGAGTATCTGCTAATGCTGCACCTTCTTCATTATTAGCAGGAAGTACTGAAACAAGCTGTCTGATTCCGTTAGAAATAGTTTCCTCATCTCCTATAAAATCAACAACTCCTGCTTCTGCCTGGAATGCTGCACCAGCTGTGTCTAATTTGCTATCATTATTACCATCAATAGCATTAGGACTGTTAACAAATAACTTGCCATTCTTCTCTTCCATAAATGTAAAATCTGAAAGTGAGCAAAGTACAGCAAGTCCGCCACCACAATTACCATAAACTGCTGTAATCTGTGGTATAACTCCTGATGCCAAAGACATCTTTTTATATACTTCACCAAAGCCGTTTAATGCATCTGTTGCTTCCTGAAGTCTTATACCTGCACAATCAATAAGGCCAATGACAGGTGCTCCCATCTTAATAGCCATATCATAAAGTCCTGCAATCTTCTTTGCATGCATTTCACCTATAGTACCATTGAGTACTGATACATCCTGGCTGTATACATACACAAGATTTCCGTTAATTACTCCATATCCGGTAATAACACCATCTGAAGGAGCCTTCTTTTCCTGAATGTTAAAATCTGTTGCTCTAGCTGTAACTCCAGCTCCGATTTCAACAAAGCTGCTATCATCAAGAATGGCTTCAATTCTTGATAAAGCCTGTGTTGCGTTACTCATTACCGAGACCTCCTCTTTGTTTCTAGTAGCTTATATTTTGATACAAAAAGCTATTGACTATTTTATAACAATCTCATAAAAAATACAAGGTTTTTATTGTAACTTATATACAACTTACACATACCTAACATACAGTTAATCTCTGGTTTCAAAAGCAACCACTATTCCTTTGGTAATATTAACGGTTCCCACTTCATTAATAACCTCATTACTCTGGCAGATACTGAGTCCCTGCTTTAAATCATAATCATTCAGTTCATATTTAAATCCTGATAGTGATAACTTTACATTTTCTGTCATCGGAACAAATGAAACATATTTTCCATACTGATTTTCTTTAGAAATCTCATATTTTCCTGTTTGTTCATCTATAAGATATATCTTATTATATTTATCATAAATATTACACTCGACACCTGAATCAAGCGCAGCCTTCATATTAAAAATATTGGTCATCGCATGGTCATACCTGCTTCCTGTCGCACCGATTATATCTATTCTGTCAGCTCCATTCTGCAATGCCTTAATTATTGCCAGATGTGTATCTGTAAAATCTTTCTCAGCAGGATACTTAACCACATCTGTGTTCTTTTTATATTCTTCTAATACCTCTGTGTCCACCGAATCATAATCACCTAAGATAAAATCTACTTTAACACCCAATTTATCAGCATGCACCAGTCCGCTGTCAGCTGCAATGCAATAATCATACTTTCTTTCCTTAAGCCAGTTTCCAGCCCAGATATAATCTATATTTCCGCCTGTTATTATCAGTATTTTATTGCTGTAATTCATTTTACTGCTATAATCCATTTTATTCCTCCATTTCAGCTCCATTCAGCGTTCTTTCGCTAATTATATCATCAATCTGTTTATAATTTAATTTTTTTCATGGAATTCTTTATTTTTTCACATTTATAATTTATAATATAACAAATTTTTAAAACGAATGGAGTTTTACTATGAATGAAGAGACACAAACAATCACTGATGATGCCAGTGACAACTACGAAGCAGTTGCATATCTTGAAAAGGACAAAGCAGAACGTTTCAGCGAATTCTTAAAATACTCAGGAATTAAGGATGTAAATATTGTTGCAGAAGATTCAGACGGAACCTATGCTGTAAACACAACACATTCTGATTTTGAAAAGGCTCATAATCTTTTCCTCGTATTTTCAGAAAATGAACTTAATGATAAGTCCGCTGATGAAGATAGCAATGACGATGATGAAAATTCTGTAAATTTGTATGAGACACAGAATGATAAATATAAAGATAATTTATCTTCAGCCATCACATTCTTTATATGTGGTGCAGCCGGATTGTTAATCGTACTTCTTAACGATCTGGGTGTTATTAAATTAGTTCCAAAGGGAAGTTCATCTTTCATATTTTCCAATATCGTTCTTATACTTGTTTTTGTAATTTTTATACTTATAGGTGTATTTTCACTTAAATATTCTAAGAAAATAAAAACAAGTGCAACAAAGGAAGAAAAAGATACAAAAGAAATGTATGAATGGCTTGAAAAAAATGTTACAACCGATGAAATAGAAGCTTCTTATGATAATGACATTCAGGAGGAAATGAAATATTTCAGCCGTATCGAATACATAAAAAATCTCTTAGCCAAAGAATTCCCGGATGCACCGGAAACTACTGTTGAAGCTGTTGGTGATAAGTATTTAGAGAATAATTTTTAGAGTGAATTTTAAAGCAAATTAAAAATTATAATTTATAATTTTTAATCTAAAAATTTAAAGAATAATCTTAAAAACATAAATGCATTTCAAAAATTAAACAAAACGCTGTAATAATAAGTTTTTCATTTAACAGAAACTCTTACTATTACAGCGTTTATTTTTATTTATTTTTCCGGTCTGCTTTTATTCAGTCTGTTTTTATCCGGTCTTATTTGTTAGAAAGATATTCGTCTATACCCTTAGCGCCTGCTTTACCTGCTCCCATGGCAAGGATAACTGTAGCAGCTCCTGTAACGGCATCACCACCGGCATATACTCCTTCTTTTGTTGTCTTTCCTGTTTCTTCTTCAGCAATAATACACTGTCTCTTATTAACATCAAGACCTTCAGTTGTTGAATGAATTAATGGGTTTGGAGATGTTCCCAGTGACATTATTACAGCATCAAGGTCCATTTCAAATTCTGAACCAGGTATTTCAACAGGTCTTCTTCTTCCTGATGCATCAGGTTCACCAAGTTCCATCTTTACGCACTTAATTCCTTTAACCCATCCGTTCTCATCAGCAATAATTTCTGTTGGATTTGTAAGAAGGTCAAATATGATTCCTTCTTCTTTTGCATGATGTACTTCTTCAGCTCTTGCAGGAAGTTCTTCTTCACTACGTCTGTAAACGATATGTACTTCTGCTCCAAGTCTTAATGCAGTTCTTGCAGCATCCATTGCAACGTTTCCGCCACCAACTACAGCAACCTTCTTAAATCTTGCTATAGGTGTATCATAGTCATCATCAAAAGCCTTCATAAGGTTGCTTCTTGTAAGGTATTCATTAGCTGAGAATACTCCGTTTGCATTTTCTCCAGGGATACCCATGAATCTTGGAAGTCCTGCACCTGAACCTACGAATACAGCTTCAAATCCTTCTTCGTTAATAAGCTGGTCTATTGTCATAGAACGTCCAATAACTACGTTAGTTTCTATCTTAACACCTAACTTCTTAACATTTTCAATCTCATGTGCAACAACAGTTTTCTTAGGAAGACGAAATTCAGGAATACCATAAACTAAAACTCCACCAGCTTCATGAAGTGCTTCAAAAATAGTAACATCATATCCCATCTTAGCAAGATCGCCGGCACATGTAAGTCCTGAAGGACCTGAACCGATAACTGCAACTTTCTTACCCTTTTTCTCTGTTGGCTTTTCTGGTTCTACGTTATTCTCTCTAGCCCAGTCTGCAACAAATCTTTCAAGTTTACCTATAGAAATAGCTTCACCCTTGATACCTCTTATACACTGTCCTTCACACTGATTTTCCTGTGGACATACTCTACCGCAGACAGCTGGAAGTGCTGATGACTTTCCAATAACCTTATAAGCCTCTGCAAAATTTCCTTCCTTTACCTGATGAACAAATCCAGGTATATCTATAGATACAGGACATCCCTGTATACATCTTGCATTCTTACAGTTAAGACATCTTGTAGCCTCTTCCTGTGCTTCCTCTGCATTATATCCAAGACATACTTCATCAAAATTTTTATTTCTTACGTCAGGAGCCTGTTCTCTGACAGGTACTTTCTTCATAACGTCCATTGTTATCCTCCATTCATGTTTTAAAAATCTTTTATTATATCAACGATAATTAGTTGCAATTACCACATCCGCCATGATGTGTATCACCTTCCTGAAGCTTAAGCATTGCTCTTCCTTCTTCAGTCTTATACATCTGCTGTCTCTTCATTGCCTGATCAAAATCAACAAGATGTCCGTCAAATTCAGGACCGTCTACACATGCAAACTTAATTTCATTTCCTACAGATAATCTGCATGCTCCACACATTCCTGTACCATCAACCATGATTGGATTCATGCTGACTATTGTTGGAATGCCAAGTTCCTTTGTAAGAAGACAGACAAATTTCATCATAATCAATGGTCCGATAGCTATACATCTGTCATATTTCTTACCCTGATTATTAACAAGGTCTTTAAGTACATCTGTACCCATACCTTTTCTTACATAGCTTCCGTCATCTGTTGTTATGTAAAGATTTCCTGCAACAGCTTTCATTTCATCTTCAAGAAGAATAAGGTCTTTGTTCTTAGCACCTATAATAACATCAGCGTCTATTCCATGTTCATGAAGCCACTTAACCTGTGGATAAACAGGAGCTGTTCCAACACCACCGGCTACAAAAACAAGTTTCTTCTTCTTTAATTCTTCAATATCTTCTGTTACTAATTCTGATGGACATCCTAATGGTCCTACGAAATCACTGAAAGCATCTCCTGCCTTTAAATGTGACATTTTCTCTGTTGATGCTCCTACAATCTGGAATACGATTGTAATTGTACCTTTTTCTCTGTTGTAATCACATATTGTTAATGGAATTCTTTCGCCTTTTTCATCCATTTTAACAATAATGAACTGGCCAGGTTCGCAGTGCTTAGCAACTCTTGGAGCTTCCACATCCATAAGGAAAATCTTTTCTGCTAATTTTTCAGCCTTAAGAATCTTATACATTTATAATACCCCTTTCAAATTATTATTAATATGATGTTGCGGAATATGAGTTTCCGTTGATAGTAACCTTATAGCACTGTCCATTTTTAACTCCTACTCCATAATATCCTGCTGTTGTTGTATTGCCATTTTTCCTAATGTCAAATCTGATGCAGTACATTTCTGTTCCGTCTATAGTTGTCTTTGAGTTGTACACAAACGAAGCAGATGCTCCATCAGATGTTGTATTTCCGCCGGATTTTAAAACTCCTGTGGAAACGAGCTTGTTCTTTAATATATTTAAAGCTTCATCATAAGAATATGACTTTGCAGGATTAACAACATAATTTCTCTTAGTTACAGTACTTGCCTGATTATGTGCATCATACATAATTGCCGAAACTACTGTATTACCCTCAGGCATTTCAAATTCTCCTGTATATTCTGTCGACTTATCAGTAGGTGTTGTTCCATCCAATGTATAATAAACCTTATATCCTTCCGGAATATTCATTACACTTACCTTCTGTCCCGCCTGATACGTTCCTGAAGCAGGTGATATTGAAGGTGCATCAGGTTTTTTATATTCAACTACATATTTAAATGTAGCCACATCACTTGTAATACCCATATCATTAATTGCAATTGCCTTAATAATAGTTGTACCATTTTCTATTGATATAACATCATTATTATATAATGTACTCTTATCTGATGGCTCCGTATTATCAGTTGTGTAATATATCTTTTCATTACCGTCTGATGTAAGCTGCAATTGTATTGTGTCATCATAGTTTCCTGCCTCTACCGATGGTTTTGGTTCTGAAACCATATAACTTGTAAAATATTTTTCTGAAACAGAACCCTTGTATGAGCGTATTAACTCTGTCATTGCAGTTCCATTCTTCTGTTTTACATAAATATCTATAAGCGACTTAATTGCCTTTTCATAATTCTTATCATATGAAAGAATATCCTTTAATGTTTCTACAGCATTGTTTTCATCACCTGTTGCATTATAACATTCATATAATTTATATTTTAACTCTAAATTTCTTTTTCCGTTATTGTCTTTAGCTGCTTTACTAAGGTAATCTATCGCAGACGAATACTCATGATTATCATACAATTCTATACCTTTATTATAATTGTAGTTATAGCCTTTCTTATTATTGTTATTAATTATAACGGCTACAACAATTATTAAAGCAACGATTACAGCAACTCCTGCTGCAACTGCCGCAATGACAATCTTAGTCTTTTTATCCATTGGCTTCTTAGCTGATGTCTCAGGTGTATTAGCAGCCAAATTATCATTTTCATTAATCTGATTGTTAGCATTCTGTGGTTTATTTACTACAGGCTGCTGTCCATTATACCCCGGCTGTCTTGTTGACTGTTGTGGCTGCCTGTTATATACTGGCTGACCTGCCTGCTGCTGTGGCTGCCTGTTGTAAATCTGCTGACCTGCCTGCTGTGGCTGTCTATTGTATTGCTGTGTAGCTGTGTTACTATTATTCATATTTAAATGAGCAGATACATCAGGAATAACCTGTGTCTTACCCATATCTGCCTGTGCATAATTATAATTATTATAATAATTAGCCTGACCATTAACATTAAGATTCTGTCCATTCTGAACATTATTGGACACCTGATTATTAGGAATCTGTGTATTATTAACTGAATATGTTGCCCTTGCAACATTAGTCTCTTCTTCGACCATTTTTTCTACTGATTTTGCAATTTCATCTTCTATATTGTATTCGTTATTATTATTTGGAGTTTTATTAAATTGATCTTTATTATTTTCTGGCATAAAATACCCTCCGAACTATCAGAAATTAACATTTTTATATTAGCATATTCTTATCAATTAAGCAACAAAATGTGTTTTTACTTTTATTTTCTAATTTTTATTTTTAGTTTATAAAAAGGACACACTTTGCACACATTTTATATGTATATTAATAATCAGATAGCAAAGTTAATTCTTTCTATCTCCCCCTCATATTTTGTAGAGCCGCCTCCCTTGCGGCTCTATTTTTTTGCAATTGTACGATATAATCATACTGATTATAGGTTTATTAGTGCAAACATACCTGCCACTTATCATTTATGAATAGACGTATGATAATATATAAAACTAAAAAGAACTGCTCTTTGAGGTGACTGTACCTTTCAAAGAGCAGTTCCATTTTTATTTAATACATTTTTCAAATACTATCTGAAATTAGTTACCCTTACTACGCAGGTAAGTGTTTTATTATTAACAACCGCTGTAACCGTTGTAGTACCGGCTCTTCTTGCCACAATCTCACCTGAGCTTGAAACTGTACAAACTCTAGGATTGCTGCTTCTCCATGTTACTTTACTGTTATTGTCATTTCCTATTACATCAAGGTTGTATTTATCATATTGTTCAAGTGTGATATTTGAATGGCTAATGCCCAGCGAATGAACAGTACATGTTGAACTTACACCGTTATTATTGCTTTCAACCACAACCTGTGCAGTACCAGGCCCAACAGTTGTAATAACACCATTATTATCAACTACAACAACTCCGGTATCTGTAGAATACCATTCATACGAATCTGTGTTAGTTGCAGGTCTTACTCTTACAGTAAGCTGTCTCGATTTGCCGGACAACATATAAATCTCACTTGAATTAATCTTTAATGAACTGATATTAATTACAGGAGTAACATAAACCCAGCAGACACCTTTTACTTCATTACCATCTTTAGAAATAGCTGTTATTTTACATTTTCCTGTACTTAATGCAAATATTTCACCCGCCTCATCAACAGTCGCGATTGACTCATTAGATGAAACCCAGTCAACGTCTTTTATTGATGCATTATCAGGTGTAACCACTGCTGTTACTATCTGTGACTCACCAACAAGAAGTCTTACGGTATCAGGCTCTATTCTTATTCCCGTTACAGGATTAACAACTCTTACAACACACGAAGCACTAACTCCGCTTCCGTCTGCCGCTGTTGCTGTTATAATAGCTGTTCCAGGGGTTACAGCAGTCAGATTACCTTTATCATCAACCGAACAAATGTCATTGTTAGAAGATGACCAGATTACATTCTTATTGGTTGCCGTGTCAGTTCCCACCGTAGCCTTTAACGTACCTGTTGCGCCAACATTTAAGAACTTATTAGTTTCACTGAGTGTTATTGTTGAAACATATTCTTTAACTTCAATAGTACATGCCGCAGTAAGCTTACATTCATCCGTAGTAACCTCTATTATACAGCTTCCGCCTTTAAGTGCTGTAACAACACCATTTTCATCTACAGAAGCAACACTAGGATCACTGGATAAATATGTAACTTTCTTATTCTCAGCATCTATAGGTTCAACATTAGGTATTATCGCATACTTTGCACCAACCCATAAAAGCTGGTAGTTAGAGTTAAGTGTAATTCCTGTTACAGGCTGTGTAACTGTTACAACGCAATATGCGGTAAGTCCGGTATCAACATTGGTAGCTATAATTGATGTTGTTCCTGCACCTGTAGCTGTAACTTTACCATCACTTTCTACTGTACAAACATTTTCATCACGGCTTTCCCATGAAATTATCTTATTATCAGCATTTTCTGGAAGGCAGGTTGCATTTAACCAGAAAGTCTGTCCTTTACGCACTGTTATATCCGTTGTATTAAGTACCACCTGTGTTACCGGCTGTTTTACATATATATTACACATGGCGGTAACACCACCATCCAGTGATTTACAAAGAATTGTACAGCTTCCTGTTCCAACAGCTTCTACAAGACCGTTTGAATCTACTATACATACATTTGTATTAGATGATTCCCATGAAACTGTTCTGTTAGTTGCTGTGATAGGAAGTACTTCTGCTGTGATTCGAAGTGTCTTTCCTATTGACATTATTTCATCTGTATAATCAAGCTTAATTGTTTCAACCGGAATACTTATTATAAAGTTACATGTTGCAAGAAATGCTCCGTCTTCTGTTTTACAAACAATTGTACAATATCCAGGTTTAACATATTTAACAAGACCATTTTCATCTACTGTACAAACAGATGTGTCAGATGATGACCATGTAACATTTCTGTTAACACCTTCTCCGGCAGGGAATATAGTTGCTACAAGCTGATACTTGCCAACTGCCATTGATGATTCTACTGTAGTTGCATTAAGTGTAATTCCTGTTACAGGCTCTCTTACATATACATCACAGGTTGCTACTTTAAGTCCGTCTTCTGTTATAACTGTAATTGTGGCACTACCACCTGAAATACCCTTAATTGTAGCTGTATAACTGTCACCTTCAACTGTAGCTACAGAAGGATTTGAAGATGACCACATTACTTTATTATTAGTTGGTCCTGATGGATTAAATAAAAGCTGAACCGTATCTGAAGAACCTCTGTCTATCTGAAGAGACGAAGGATTAATCGATACTTCTCCAACAGGTGTTGTTACATATACAACGCAGGTTTCTGACTTGACAACTCCGTTAACATTCTGCCTTGCCGTAATATGAACAGTACCGGGTGCAACACCGGTAACAGTAAGAACCGCACCTGACTGTGTTGTACTTACAAGAGTTTCTGTTGGCACCACTCCATCTGCACCGGCCTGATTTGTAACAGTAAATGTTACAGGATATTTTTCAATATCATTAGTAACAAGTGCTTTCAGCTCAAATGATGAACCTATATTTACTGTTGTGTTGGTTGTGCTAAGTCCAAATCCGTCAATAACTGTTATTTCATATACAAGCTGATATGGAAGTTTATATTTTGTATAAAGATCATCCTGAACTCTTGTAGCATAAATCTTAGCTGTTCCTGCCTTCATTGCTGTTACAAGACCTGTGGTTGAATCCACCTGCAAGATTGAATTATCTGTTGTTGTCCATGTTACTTCACTTGGATTAGATGAAGTAGATAACTGAAGCTGATCTCCAACATTCATATTAGAAACTTCATTTCCAAGCTTCTTAAATGGTACCACTATGTCAACAGTATCCTTTGTATACCAGCTTTCATTACCTAATGTATCCAAAGTAACGAGTCCTGCTGTAACAGTTGATACACCGGCATAGTTTCCGCATACCATTCCGGTCTTTACTTTTGCGACATCTGAATTAGATGTTCTGTATAACACACCTGATTTAGATGGATATTTTACATTTGAAGGAATATCTTCATAAGAAAATTCTTCATAATCCTTATTAGATAAAACCATATATTTTGTGCCATCAGCTAATGTCGAAATCTGATGATTCTGAGCATTAGCCTTAGTTTCATCAAACTTCACTTCGCCTCGTACAACAAATGTTCTTGATAACTCTGTTACTCCGTCTCCATCCTGAGTTCTTACGGTAACTGTTGTTGTACCTCCGCCGATAACCTGCAATGTTGCTGAACTTGCTGTAGAGCTTACAAGTTTAACCACACCATCATCAGAAAGTGTACCAGAAGGGTCATTTCCAGTCTCAACAAATAATTTGTTATCATCTGTTGTATTAGCTGTTACAACAATCTGGTCACCCATTTTATATAAAGTACTGCTAGGAGTATTAGCATAACTATCTGTTATGGATATTGAGATAGGAACATATACCTTAAGATATGCACTTGTAATAGGAGTGCTTGAAGTAATAACTCCACCCTCACCGTATGTCTTACTGTAATATGTTGCTGTGACATCTGCCATTCCTGCATGAATTCCCTTTATCTCAGGAGTTGTTCCATTATATGTATCAAATGTTCCGTCACCATATGGAGAATCCGTATTAGATACAAGGAAACGTGCTATTGATGTATTGGAACATGTCCATTCAATATTATTAGGATTAGGCTTATTATTAAGTTCAGGATCAGAATCTATTACATTATCATCATTTCCTGTTAACTGGCTTACAATAACCTTATTTCCTGATGATGCCCCCTGGCTTACAGCTATGGACTTAACACTTAATTTAAGTGTTATTGATGTATCAGCATTTACATACATCATAATTCCGCCAAATGCAACAACCATCAGCATTGCAGCAATGAATATCTTCCATCCTTTTCTTAATTTTCTAAACTGCCTGATTTTCTTCATACAACCACCTCAAAATATTACTTTATAAACAACTCTGTCTGTATCAGCTTTTAAAAATTTATATATAACTTTGTGCCAAATGGGCACAACAATGCTTTTCAAATATTATATCGGTTATTTTCCATTTAAGTTTACACTACGATAATATTTTTTTCAATAAATATAAGAATAAAATATACAATATTTTCCATTAAGTTGTATTACAACATACAAGGGATTGTGTTTTTATTATAAAAATAGTGGCCTATTTTGCAAGCTAGCTTGCACATAGGTCACTTTCTTTTATGTTTAAGAAGATTGCAGGTTGAACTTTGTTCAACCTGTACGCGGCTGGCGCCGCTTCTAAATAAAAAATAGTGACCTATTTTGCAAGCCAGCTTGCACATAGGTCACTATTTTTTATTTAGAATCTTCTTGTAGCTTACGCGATTATTTCTGTACTAAGTGCATGTCGAAACCACCGAAGCTGTCCTTGAAGTAGATTGCCTTTAATCTTCCTTCCTTGATTACTCTTGAGTCCTCATCAAATACGAAGCCTCTCTTCTCAAGGTGATAGATTGCTCTTTCTATGTAATTAGTTGCAATAGCAATGTGTCCGTGTGTTCCACGTCCCTGCTTCTTCATAATTTCAAATCCTGTTCCAGAGAAGATTGAGCTGTTACCAACCTTCTTAGGGAAGCTGAACATCTTCTCTAATGTATCAGCAAGTTCTTCTGCCTCTTCTGCATTAGCCATGTTCATACCGATATGACGCATTTCAAATCCTAACATTGTATCAACTGCTTCTCTTGTAAGCTTCTTGATACCTTCAAAATCTCCTGCTGCAACCATATCTTTTTTAACCATCCAAGAACCACCACAACATACAATCTTGTTGAAGTCAAGGTATGACTTAAGATTTCCTGCGTTAATTCCACCTGTTGGCATAAACTTCATGTTTGTGTATGGTGCTGCCATAGATTTAATCATGTTAAGTCCGCCGGCTGCTTCTGCAGGGAAGAATTTAACAACGTCAAGACCTAATTCAATAGCAACTTCTACATCTGAAGGATTGCTTGTACCTGGAACAATTGGGTATCCCTTATCAAGACAATGCTTAACAACCTTAGGATTAAGGCCTGGGCTTACAATAAATTTAGCTCCTGCATTCATTGCTCTGTCAGCCTGCTCTGGTGTAAGAACTGTTCCTGCACCTACAACAAGTTCTGGGAACTTTTCAGCCATAATCTTAATTGCTTCTTCTGCAGCAGCTGTTCTGAATGTAACCTCTGCACATGGAAGTCCACCTTCAATTAATGCTTTTGCAAGTGGTTCTGCATCTTTTGCATCATCAAGTGCGATAACTGGTACAATACCAATCTTACCAAGTTCTTCTACAACTTTGTTCATTTCAATGATCTCCTTTAAAATCTTATAATTTATTTTTAATTATAGAATTGGATAATTTTTTTGTCAATTATTATCTTCTAAAGATAGCCTTCCTGCTATAATTCCGGATTTATCTCTGCTTCTTGTATCAAAATATCAGGTGCATCATCAATCACATAAGAATCCATCTCTGTATTGTCTCTTGGCTTTGTATTTACTGCAAACTTAATTTTGTTCAAATCTTCTCCAAGCTGATACATCCTGAATAAGTCAATTTTACGCTCATATGCATCACAAATAGCAGATATCCTCTTCTCATCCATCTGTGAATCCATCGAATATATTTTTTCTATAAAATTTCTTGCTGGAAGCTTTGTAACATCCACAAGACTACGGTCATTTACAAGCTTCAACATTCTTAACTCATCCGCCATAAAGCTTACTGTATTTATACTTAACAACTCCTTATCAGATAAAGGTATGCTGTCATTTACAAACAGACATTTTCCACTATCATATATTGGTGCAGGCTTAATAAACTTTAGCGTATCAGCATCCCTTAAGATTGCAATATTACTTAAATGCCTATCCCTCTCTGAAAGTATAAAATCAGTTGTAATAAGATAATCCATATATAACCGTAATTCGTCCTTATTAATGCCATGCTTTGCAGACACATTAAGAAAATGCTCAAAAGTTGATATGTCATTAGATTTTTTTTCTGAGCATTCAATATCATAAGCAAGCACCAGTTCCCGATTCTGGGATGTAAACAGTTTGGAAAAACAGCCATAATCATAATTCTTACCACTGATTTTCTTAAGATAATATTTTGTATAATTATCAAATCCCTGAAGTTCATGAAGCCTTGATGCTATAACTTCATTAATACTTTCGGCTGAATAATTATCCCTGTTACCTTTAAGAAGTCCTCTTTCACCATTTATTATTACCCAGCTTTTCTCAAGTGTTCCCTGTAATGAACAGTTAGGAGTAAAATGTGGCATTCCATCCTGAATATCACTTTCCATCTCTCCCATCATGATATTTCCTACAAATTCATTATCAAAGAGATTAATATCTTCCCATATCAGTTCTGAATTAACAGGGCATATCCAGTAATAATCCGTAAGTGACAATCCAAGATTTTTGAGTAGATATTCTTCCGAACCAAGAAGCCCTTTATTTTCAAGTAACAATTTGATATTTCCCTGACTAATAGGAACCGAACGCCTCTTCCACCATCTTTTCAGCCAGTTAAAATCATTCTGCATATGCAATGGACTTAATTCATTGTTTATTATTTCACGTACTTCATATATATCTCCATCAGTTGTGAAATCAATCAGTGCTATGTTTTCATTTTTTCTTTTTAAATAATAAAGCATATAATCACCTTACCTTTAATTTCCTAATTGCAGCATGTCATAAATCTATTCTACTAATACATATCAAAAAATAATCTTTTACTATTTTTATTATATCCTATAAACAAATGGTCTTCAAGAAAATTGATTTTTCTGCAATCTCTTCATGCATCGTTTCTACTCTGGCATTAATCGTTTTCCGATAATTATCTTCATATTTATTTTTTAATTATTTATTATGTACATAAAAATAGTCTAGCACAAGTTCAGCTACATCATTATATTTAGTATGATATTCTTCATACTCTTCACCCATTTCAACATTTCCGGGAATTGTTATTATATCATCCATTGATATTCCACACTTTTTTACAATTGAAGCCAGATATATTATTTCATCTTTCGATAAATCTGTATACAGGCAGTCTTTTTCTTTAAGATTAGTCACCAATTGCCAAGCAAATAATGGATTGCTTTTTATTTTCTTTTTTGTAACAGTAAATAGTTTAGATATGTACTGTTCTTGTCGTGACAGCCTGTCCATTGCGCTTTCCTGTATTGAGCAGTCTCTTTCTCTCACAAAATACTCAGCCTGTTCCCCAGTTAATTTAACCGTATTCCCTTTGTAAAATTCCGGGTCAATTTTTTCTCCACTTTCATCAGTAAAATCATTGTAAAATGTAACTTCAACCCCTCCTACTGCATCTGTTATCGTCGGTATTGCAGCACTATTAAACACGCATACCCTGTTTATTGGTATATCACACAAGAAATCTGATACTGTTTTAGCTGCTAATCTGGAAGCTTCATTTACATTTTTCCCAAAAGAATATTGTACTGCCAATTGCATATAATCCGTAGCAACCAAATTATAATTATCATCATAAATTTCTATATCAGTCATTGTATCTCTTGGAATAGCAAAAATCTTTACAGATTTTTCATCTGTATCTATACTTACAATATATATAGCATCAGTCTGCCCCATATCATCAGTTCCTGCTTCTTTAGACATTTCCCAATCATTATCCGTACCTAAAACAAGAATATTTACAGTACTATCTTTAAGTCTGTATGTTCCTCCCTCATCCCCTTTAACATTAGATATATTTGATAAACTTATATTTTTGCCATTAACAATCTTTTTATTATCAAGCATCAGGCTTTTTTTACCTCTGTATTTTACTGCACTGAGTACAATAAGTGGAATCGCTATTACAATCAATATAATCATTATAAATATTGCAACATATTTTTTGTTTATGCTCAGTTTTCTTTTATTATTTTTCCGAATTCGAATCATTTGAATATTCCTCTCTTTTCATTACAAATGCCGACATTAATCCCATAATTATCCAAAACAATGGATTAACAGTAATACTGCTGTCATTAATCAGTCCTTGCACTAAAAAAGATATTGCAGCAATGCAAAATGATGTCATAAACATTAGTTCCACAGCACTATTTTTCTTGTCTTTTATCTTTTTTATTGATTGAAACAAAATCATTATTATTACAACCATTATTGCAATAAGACTCATTCCTCCCTGATTACATGCAATCTGTAAATACCAGCAATGTGGTTTATCAATCAATAAATCTACAGTTCCTTGTGAATTAAGCAATCCGACAAAGTCAAATTGTTTTACATACATCATATAAGTTGCAGCTCCATGACCAAATATCAATGTATGTCTTATTATTGGTAATGTACTCCGCCAGATATATCCTCTTCCAGTAAAAAGTCCATCCATTTTTGTATTAACAGAACTGTTTGTATTTTTTATATTGCCTATTATTGAGCCATCAATTAGCATTGGATAAAATTTGCCATCATTCATATAAAATCTGATTTTTCCTTTATACCCTAAATCAAACCATAAGGCGCTATTTTCAATACCTGCTTTAACACATTCATATGGTGCCGGAAAATCAATTTCACTTCCAGAAACTGATACATTTACAATATCATTATCCTGATTATAAAATGTTATCTGCTTATTATCATTTACCCTGCAAATGATACTATTCTCTATGCCTTTAATTTCAAGTTCGTTTTCACTTATATTTATATCTTCAATTTTATAATAATCCTCTTTATGAATAGGGATATTTTTATTTAACGATGAAGCACTTACATTTTCAAAAATATTTTTTCCAGAAACTGTACTAATTAAAATAAAAGCAAAAATAAGCCCAATTAATACACATATTTTCTTAATTATATTTTTTTTATTATTGCATTGTTGTAACATGCAGAAACAAGTAACAAACACAACAATTCCCTCAACTATGATAAGATAGAAAGCTGCACTTGTCCTTGTTAATATGCAGCTAAAAAAAGTACTTACAGACAATATTCCCCATAAAATATATTCACGCAGTGTTTTTGCCATAGCAAAATATAATACGCATAATGGTTCTAATAATAATGTAAATGCCGCACAATATGCAGGATTATAAAATGTCAGTCCAATCATATTATCAACCAAACTCATATCTTGTCCTGATACAATTTCTACTATTGGCTTATATAAATATTCTATCCAAGTAAATATCATTAGAATCACTGCTTCAATTAGTACTATTCTATAAATAGTTTTATTTATATCACCAAATTCCAGACTGCTTGCAACTACATATTTAGCCGCTAAAAAAAGCACCACATAACTTATAAGTATAACTGTACCCTCACAATTACCAAATCCACCTGTTAACGCCAGGTTTTTATACTTTGAACATATATAGGACATTAATGTACATACCATATATAATGCTATGCAGATACATACTATCCTGTCTTTTTTATTATAAAAATCAAATATTTTTTCTTTATATTTAATTATTTCAATCAACAGTAATATAAACAATATTACAGCCACAGCTATGGTAATCAATGATTTTCCATATAAAAAATAGTCAACAACTCCGTCCTCTTTAAATATAATCAACTTCTTTTCATCAGCATTGTAATAAAGATTTTTTATATATACCAGCCATGGTAATACAACAACATATACACACAAAATCCATTTTATTATTTTATTTATATAACTTTTCATGTTCCCTCTATAGCTATTATATCCTGGTATTTGTAGGAATGTATTTATATTTTCCATATAATTCAGAAAATAGGAGCTGTACAACAGCCCCTATTCCCTAAAGTTTTTTTATAAACCAAATGAATATTATACTATTTTTAACTATGCTCTTTTTTTACCATATACAGTTACTGCTGTCATTCCAGCAAGAAGTAACATTAATACATATACAAATACATTTGATGAATCTGCTGTATCTACTTTATCTTCAGGAACTACAGGTGATGGGGCAGCTACATTTTCCTTTTCCTCAACAATCATATATGTACTGAAGTGGTCTGTTTCAAATGTAACTTTTCCATCTGTAACTTTACTTGAAAGTTTAACGAATGTATTTCCATCTTCTGATAATCTGTATACTGCTACTCTCTCTGCGTTATATCCAGCAGGAATTTCTGTTGTAATCTGTAATTTTCCATTAGGTTGTACCTTAACATTGTCTTTATCTAACAATGTAATATCAAATACAGCAATCTTTGCTGCATAATCTTTAGTCGCATTCTTTGCTGAATTATATTCCTTACCAGAAACAACCTTTGCAACTGAGAGCTGTGTATTATCAGGTATTACTTCTTTTGCAGCTTTTAATGAAAAATCAAATTTCTGTCCAATTACAGCCTTAGCATCTTCATCAAGATCCTCAACTGTAATCTTATTACCATCAGCATCCTCTAACTCTCTCTCATCAACTTCCTTGGCAGTAATATCTGCTACAACATCACCATTAGTATCTGTTGAAACTTCTGTCTTGCCTGTTTCAGACTTTAAAGATGCCTTCATTACTTTATAGAATACTGTTCCATCTTCAGATGTATCCTTAACAATAACTTTATCAGCTCTTGATGTCTGATAACTATCAACATTATCAATTAACATATTGTTATTCTCATCAAAAATAGCATAATTACTATAGCCTTTTTCCTGTGTAGATTCACCGGCTAAAGAAACTTTAACACCTTTAATTACACCTGTTGAGAACTTATAATAGTTATCTTTTATATTTTCATTATGCCTATATAAATCGTATGTTCCACGGCTAAAAATATAACCATAATTATAAATCTCAACTCTATAACCAGGTCTGTCTACAGATGAAATTGAACCATTTAATGTTGGTTTATCATTGTTATATTCTGTAAAGTTAGCATTAAAATATTTTTTATATACTGCTTTTGATGAAGGAATAGTGTATGAAACTACATAATAATCTTTTCCATAGCTAGATATTTTGCTAACATTATACCCATCTATTGCAAACTTACTTGCAAGATCTACTTCGTTAAATGCCTCATCGTAATATTTATATTTAATTGATGAGTCATTTCTTTCTTTAACAACCAAATATTTATCTTTTAAATTGCTTAATGAAACAAAGGAATAATTTTCATCTAATGTAATCTTATCTGAATAATCATTTCCCTCAATATCCTTTATAATTACTTCTTTACTGTTTCCTATAAAAAAATATTCTTTATTTTTAAATTTGCAAAAATAAGAAATTGAATTTTTAGGATAATACTTACCTGACTCAAATATAAAATTACCATTATAATCAATTAAGGCACACTCATTGTTATCATTAACTGAATACACACAATTTTTATAATAACTGCTTGAAGCAATATCAATTGTTCCAAATTTGCCTTCAGAATTGTCAAGTTCATATGTTGTTCCATCTTCTGATATAATCATACAGTACTTATTATCATCTGTAATTAAGACAGTTTCAGATACTCCATTCCGTGTGCTTCTTTTTGTATAATCATCCCTGCCAACCTGTTCAAAAACAAGTTCCTGTGTTGCATCACTCTGTGCAGCATCATCCGCTTTTACCGAATTAATGCCAAATGCTCCACACATTACAACTGCAACTGCTGCAAATGCGCCTATGAGCAAATTTTTCTTTCGCATAAAAATCCTCCTCTTAATATTCATTTAGTTAATAAAATAAAACTAATATAAGTTTACCCCCCCCCCGGTATATTTCTGTCAATATATATTCTTTTTGTAAATTTTTGTAAATTCTTATTGAAACTTCTCGTTTTATAGTAATCGGGAACTTACCTTGAAAAATATTCAGGGGAGTTCCTTTTTTGTTATACTGTTTTCATATGATATGGGTGCTACAGAAAGGACACTCACATGAAAAAGAATAATGAAAAGAAGTATTTACATTTAACATATAAGGACAGATCCGTCATCCATGAATTTCTTAATTACGGATATTCCTTTACAGCTATTGGTAACCGCATACATAAAGATAGAACTACTGTTTCTAAAGAGGTTAAATCTCATCGCTTTATTAAGCCTTTTGGTAAATCTAAAGAAATAAGCTGCCCTAATCTTAATAGTGCTCCATATGTTTGCAATTCCTGCCCTGATATAGGTAAATGCCGCAAAGCTAAACTTATTTATGATGCTGCTATTGCTGACCACAAATATCGTCTCGGCAGACAATATCATGCTTATTTACCTGCCCCCTTATAAAAGAGTTTAGTATGTTAATGAAGTTTTTCAGGATTTAAAAAAGACATTAGGGACATATAACCCACATTAGGTGATTTTGAATTTTCCAGACTATTTGAAGTTATATTAACTGATAATGGAACTGAATTTTCTGACCCAGAAAGCATTGAACTTTCTTCAATAAATGGAGAAAGGTTGTCAAATGTCTTTTTCTGCGATTCCAACGCATCTTGGCAAGAAGACTGCAATCTTCTTGCTTCACATATCAACTCATTACCTAGAAAATCACTTAACAACCAATCTCCTTTTAAAGCCGGTCAAGGCTTTATTGGATTAGATAACATCTCCAAGCTTGGTATTTCCCAGATACCATATGACGATGTTAACTTAAGTATAAGATTACTTCGTAAATAAATATTTGGACACCTATATCAAATCAGTATAAATACTTGTTTTCCAGCGGGAAGTTACTTCTATTCTTTTTTTGAAGTGCCGAACTTCCCGCTACTTAGAGTGCGCAAAAATCACTACGAAAGTGATTTTATTATACTATTTTTTCAAATATATCTCAATAATTTATAAACAAACTCCCATTTTTTTGGAACTTACTCTGCCAAAAAGCAATTTTAGGGCATCGGGAACCTCGCCTGAAATTTAACGCTTTGATTATAAAAAAATAAATAACATCAAAAATTCATTTGAGAATTCATTCACAAATATATAAATAAAACTTGTACAAAAAATATAGATTAAATTAAATTATTATGTTAAAATATCTTAGTAATAAAATATTTGGAGGTATCTAAAAAATGAAATTAAATTTAAGACCAGCTGAAGAGTGTACATTTGACGCTGTATCATTAGGTGAAGTTATGCTTCGTCTTGATCCAGGTGAAGGAAGAATCCGTACAGCAAGAAGCTTTAGAGCATGGGAAGGTGGCGGAGAATATAACGTTATCCGTGGTCTTCACAAATGCTTCGGTATGAGAACTGCTGTTATCACTGCTTTCGCTGATAACGAAGTAGGTCTTCTTATGAAAGACTTCATCGAACAGGGTGGCGTTGATACATCACTTATCTGCTGGAAGAAGACAGATGGTATCGGACGTCTTTGCAGAAATGGTCTCAATTTCACAGAAAGAGGATTTGGTATCCGTGGTGCTAAGGGATGCTCTGATAGAGCTAACACAGCTATTTCACAGGCTACTCCAGAAGATTTCGATTTCGATTACATCTTCAAGAATAAGAGCGATGGTGGTTTAGGTGTTCGTTGGTTACATACAGGTGGTATCTATGCTGCTCTTTCTGAGCAGGCTTGCGAGACTGTTATTGCAGCTTGTAAGGCAGCTAAGAAGTACGGTACAATCGTATCTTACGATCTTAACTACAGACCATCTATGTGGGAAGCTATCGGTGGCTTAGAGAAGGCTCAGGCTGTTAATAAGGAAGTTGCTAAATACGTTGACGTTATGATTGGTAACGAAGAAGACTTCACAGCTTGCCTCGGTTTCGAAATCGAAGGTAACGATGCTAACCTTAAGACTCTTAACCTTGATGGTTACAAGAAGATGATTAACGAAGCTGCTGCAACATATCCTAACTTCAAGGCTGTTGCTACTACACTTCGTCAGGTTAAGACAGCTACAGTTAATGACTGGTCAGCAATCTGCTGGGCTGATGGTGAAATCTACAAGGCTGCTCAGTATGATGGTCTTGAGATCATGGATAGAGTTGGTGGCGGTGATTCATTCGCTTCAGGTCTTGTATATGGTCTTATGACATTTGAAGATGCTGAGAAGGCTGTTAACTACGGTGCAGCTCACGGTGCATTAGCTATGACAACTCCTGGTGATACAACAATGGCTTCTCTTAAGGAAGTTGAAGGTATCGTTGGTGGTGCTGGCGCAAGAGTTCAGAGATAATCTGTTTCTTCAATAAAGAATAATTAAAGATTAATCCAAATTAGCGGGCGTGTGAAAAAACTATCATTTTCACACGCCCGCCCTTTTCCAGATTAATTATTTTCTAGCCATCATAACTTTTGGCTCAAAACTAACATCACTTCAACACCAACTATAATATCATAAGTTATGTCTTTTGTATTTTCGTGAACATAATTTTCATTAGTCTATATTGTGCCTCTTTCCATAAGATACCTTATCATGAATAGAATAGCTAAAATCAACATAATTATTGCCATAAAACTATGAAGTATTTTCTTCTCTGATTTACCTTTAAATAAAAGTGTACCGCAAGATGTCACAGAAATTATAGAAAGCCAATCCATCATACTATTTCCGTATAGAAAACAATTTATCGACGACATAACTGTTCCCATAATCAATATTATATAAAAAGCGATTTTATAATTTATTCTTTGCATAATAAAGTTTCTCCTACCTATTTTTAATAAAATTCTATACACATGCTGTATCCAACACAGTCCAACCTAATGGTATTCCAGAAAGAGCTACTGCTCCAATTGTGCAACCAGCAAATCCTATAGTACCATTTTGTTTCCCCTCCAATCTGACTCAGTTACCTCACAGAATCCATTGTTCAATGTCATCTCCATTGATTTTTTCTCCCTTTCTTTAATAATTTTTCACTCCTATAAAGAAAAACAAAACACTTAAATTTAACACTTTTTTATATATGTTTGCATTATATCACACAAATAGTTTCTTTGCCTCTGAAAAGGAAAATTTTTATATTTTACGTGAATTCTTATTGAAACTTCCCTTTTTTCAATTAACCACTTTCTTTATATACTACTCAATTAGCAAAACGTTGTCGTTTTTATATCTAAACATTGTATATTTACAAATCTAAACATATATAATATACTATATATGTACAGAAAGAGGTAAAGACGAGACTATGACTTAATATTTATTAAGACCTTGGAGAGGGTCTATAAAAACTACTACTATATAATACGAGGTGGTATTTTATGATTTCATACAAAAAATTATTTCTGCTGATGGAAGAACAGGAAATCACAAAAGAAAAGCTAAAAAATAAGATTGGAATTTCCTCAGCGACTATGGCAAAGCTCTCCAAAAATGAAGATGTTTCAATGTCAACAATTCAAAGTCTTTGCGATTATTTTGACTGCCAACCCGGTGCTATTCTGTCATATGAAAAAGAAATTGATAAAAATACTACTCTTTTCAGACTTCGTGAAGAAATGGAAATGAAACTAAAAGGTGGTCTATATCATCAGACCCAGATACGCATAGCTTATAATTCAAATCATATGGAAGGAAGCCGGTTGACAGAAGAACAGACACGAAGTATCTATGAAACCAAGACTATAGGTATTACTGATGGCGTTGAAAAGGTAGATGACATTATAGAAACTGTTAATCATTTCAGATGTTTTGATTATATTTTAAAAATCGCAGATAAAGAACTTTCTGAAGATATTATAAAACATATTCATCTCTTATTAAAAAGTGGAACAACGGATAGTCAAAAAGAATGGTTTGCAGTTGGCGATTATAAGAAACGCCCTAATGTCATCGGTGACATGATTGAAACAACACACCCTTCCAAAGTTCCATCCGCTATCAAGAGTCTATTAAAAGACTATAGAGAAAACAGCAATATAACTTTTGAAGATATAATTGATTTTCATTATAAATTTGAAAGAATACACCCATTTCAGGACGGGAATGGACGTGTTGGCAGACTTATAATGTTTAAAGAATGTCTAAAAAATAACATCTGCCCTTTTATTATTGATGATAATATGAAAGATTTTTATAGACGGGGTTTAAATGAATACAATGATGAAAAAGGTTATTTACTAGAAACCTGCCGCGCCTCACAGGATGAATATAGGAAATTACTGGAATATTTTGAATATATTTAAATGTAACATCAAAAAGCCTACTAAAAGCATCTTCACTATTGCTTTTAGTAGGCTTATATTACTTTATTAATTATACATATAAATTGGTAAATTCATATTACATGGATTATTCAACTTATAAATTATAATGTTACACCCTGCTTAAAGATTGCAAGATCATGGAATCCTGCTATCTCAGCCTTAACCTTCTTTCCGGATGCAACATCTAATACGAGCTGGAAAAGTTCCTTAGCTGCATCTTCAAGAGGAAGGTCATCTGTAACAATTCTTCCTGCATTGAAATCAATCCAATTGCTCTTATTTCCTGCAAGTCTAGAGTTAGTTGCAATCTTAACTGTAGGAACAGGTGATGCAAATGGTGTTCCACGTCCAGTTGTGAAAAGAACCATCTGTGCTCCTGAAGCTGCACATGCTGTTGCAGCAACAAGGTCATTACCAGGTGCGCTAAGAAGATTAAGTCCCTTAGTATTAACAGGTTCTGCATATGCAAGAACACCCTTTACTAATGAGCTTCCTGATTTCTGTGTACATCCTAAAGACTTGTCCTCAAGAGTTGTTATACCACCATCCTTATTTCCTGGTGATGGATTTTCATAAATTTCCTGACCATTCTTAATGAAATATTCCTTAAAGTCATTAATAAGATGAACTGTCTTCTCGAAGAGCTCCTTGTTAGCGCATCTATTCATAAGAATAGTTTCAGCACCGAACATTTCAGGAACTTCTGTAAGGATAGTTGTACCACCCTTAGATACAAGCATATCTGAGAAAAGACCAACTGTTGGGTTAGCTGTGATACCTGATAATCCATCAGAACCACCGCACTTCATACCAATGATAAGTTCCTTAGCGTTAACTTTCTCACGCTTGAATGTAGCTGCATAAGCCATAAGCTCATTCATAAGCTTTTCAGCTTCTTCCTGTTCATTTTCAACATCCTGAACCTGAAGGAACTTAACTCTGTCAGGATTAACCTCTCCGATATAATCCTTAAGAACTTCAATACGGCTGTTTTCGCAGCCAAGTCCAAGTACAAGTACAGCACCTGCATTTGGATGATTAATTAAATCCGCAAGAATCTTTCTTGTATTTTCCTGATCCTCTGTAGTCTGTGAACATCCATATGGATGAGTAAATGCAACTACCTCATCTACGCCTTCCGGCTTGTTAGCTCTTGCTGTTGCTTCAATTGCTCTTGCTATTGAATTAACACATCCAACTGTAGGAACAATCCATACTTCATTACGGACACCAACTTTACCGTTCTCTCTCATATATCCGTCAAAATAAGCTGGTTCGGTTGGTTCAACATCCTTATGACCCTCTGGTTCATAAGTATAATCAAGTAATTCGCCAAGTCCAGTCTTTAAGTTATGAGTATGAACCCATGCTCCAACCGGAATATCAGCCTGTGCAAATCCGATTCTGAAACCATATTTAATAACCGGATCACCATTCTTAATAGCTTTAATTACAAACTTGTGTCCCTGTGGAATATCTTCTACAGTAGTCACATCAATTCCTGCAACATTAAGAGTTGTACCTTTAGCAATAGGCTTTAATGCTACAGCAACATTATCATCTTTATTAATCTTAATAAAATCCTGCATCTAATCCTCCTTGTTTTTCCGAAGGAAAAATCCGAGCTCCTTGAGCGAGGAGAGGATTTC